>Ga0213868_10000017_pt1 | contig 136580 bp, 128 predicted proteins | sample PICome_9_FD_160087 | JGI IMG/M metagenome (GOLD analysis project Ga0213868, IMG submission 160087) | Coastal seawater microbial communities near Pivers Island, North Carolina, United States - PICO127 | ecosystem: Environmental > Aquatic > Marine > Coastal | place: USA: North Carolina... | reverse complement strand
AATGACAAATCTTCGTCTGGATTAGTTATGCGATGGATGTTCGGGTGCATTAGACCAAATGCTGTATTCTCCGCCAAGGGATAACATTTTATTTTTCCAAAAGGCAGTATCTACAACTTTGATAATATTATTACGGTGCGTATTTTCAGAAAGAATCCATGTATTTCCTTTCAATTCTGAATTCAATTGATTAGCCTCCCAACCAGAGTATCCTAAGAAAAATCGAATATCATTCTCATTTATTTTTTCTTCGGCAACAAGCTTTGAAACGTGTTCAAAGTTACCACTCCAGAACAATCCTTCTGAAATCTCTATGCTTTCAGGGATTAGTTCAGCAACTTTATGAATAAAGTATAGATTATCTTGTTGTACAGGCCCACCATTGTAAATAGGAAAATTAGATTCAATTTCTGGAATCAGATCTCCAAGACAGTAGTCTAGGGGTTTATTAAGGATAAAACCAATAGACCCTTCATTATTATGATCCGCCAAAAGTATAATAGATCTATTAAATGAAATATCTCCAATAATAGAGGGTTCAGCGATTAATATTTTACCTTTCTTAATGGTCACAATTGAGTAAAACTTGTGTTATCATAAATAAATGTACCAATTAAATTTTATTTACCAACACTAAACGACTATTTTTTATACCATTTTCGCTTCTGAATCAAATGAAAAACCATTTAAAAAAGATTTCACATCCATTTGTTTTTTCCCTGGAAATTTAAATGATGTTAGATTAATAAAACCATCATTAGTTGCTACTTTTATTGAAGATTTGTCAATAACAACTTTACCAATTTCAAGTTGATGCGTAATTTTTTCAAATTGAACTTCATAAAGTTTTAAGTTAATTTGGTCATTTCCGTTCTGTAACAATGTCCAAGCGCTGGGGTAGGGGTTTAGACCGCGTACATGGTTTTTTATTTGACACCCACTTTTAGACCAATCTATTTTACAATTTTCCTTATTTAGTTTATATGCTGTTTTTATGTTTGATACGGCTTTTTGTTTTGTGGTTTCAATTTGATTAGCAACTATGGCATTTAAAGTTCTGAGCGTCAACAACAGCCCTTCTATCATCAGCTTGTCGTGAAGTGTCCCCGCGTTATCCGCAGCTGATATACTTATTTTGCTTTGAAAAATTAGTGCTCCTGTGTCAATTTTTTCATCAATAAAAAAGGTGCTAACTCCTGTCTCTTTTTCTCCATTGATGATGGCCCAATTTATTGGCGCTGCTCCTCTGTACTGTGGCAGTAAGGAAGCGTGTAGATTAAAAGTTCCTTTTTTCGGCATTTGCCAAACTACCTTTGGCAACATCCTAAATGCAACCACAACCTGTACATCTGCTTTAACATTTTGAAGTTGTTGTAAAAACTCCCGGCCCTTTAAATTTTCAGGCTGAAACACTTTCAATTGATGTTTATTGGCATAAACTTTTACCGCCGATTGTTTAATTTTTTGTCCACGTCCAGCTGGGCGATCAGGGGCTGTAACTACGCCTACTATGTTATATTCTTTTTGAACTAATCCATCAAGAATATGAACCGCAAATGCTGGAGTACCCATGAAAACAATACGTAATTTCCCTTTGTTTATGGACATTTTATTTGAAATTCATTTATTTGCGATTGTTGGATTTGTTCCACTTCAAGTAAATGCCTCAAAATCGCTATAACTTCATTTGATGAAATTGATAAATTAGATACTAATTCTCTAGATGTCATAGGCTTAACTTTAAGAGCTTCTAAAATCAAAACTACATTATCTTTTTCAAAACTATTGTGCGAACGGCCTTTATTTTCTGTGCATACATTACATGTTCCACATGGCATTGACTCAGGTTCATCAAAATATCTTAACAGCTGCTGACTTTTACATACCGAATTGTTTTCAATGTAGTGGATTACGGCTTTAATTTTTTTAAGTTTATTCTTGTTTTGGGTCGACACCATTTTTGAAATGCGGTTTATAGCCCTGTCGTCCTCTCGGGGTTGAACAAAAGTGATCTGTGCATCACTGTTTCCGCATTTGAACCTTACAATCTCTTTAGCGTCTAGGGCATTTAGGTTTTCTATAATCTCATCTTCATTGAGATGCAATGTCTTTGCAACTTTTCCGATATCGATGTTTGTTTCTTGAGAGTTAACCCCTTCGTAAGTTCGTAGAATACTTGTGACTATAAGCCTTAGCTTATCATTGTGTTCGAATGATTTATGCAGTGTGTTATGATTTACCAAAAAGAAAATTGTAGCCTTATTTTTGAAATATTCTTCGAAAACAATCAGTCCATGCCGTTCCAAAATTTTTAAACTATTGTATGTTTTTCGTTTAGCTAATCCGTATAATGTACAAAACGCATCAAAATTAAATCCGTGCTTTTCTTCGCTCAGTTCTCCATAAGCTATCTGAAAATATGTAAACAGTTTTTTGTAAATTAACTTTATATAAGTGACATCTACAATTTGGTCTATTCGCCATTTCTGAGTGTTCTGAATGTCATTTGTTCCGATTAAAAGAACAGCCTCAGCTTTGTCCTGATTTCGACCTGCTCTTCCTGCTTCTTGAAAATAATGCTCTAAACTCTCAGGTATGTCAGTATGAACCACTAAAGATACATTAGCTTTATCGATGCCCATTCCAAAAGCATTTGTTGCCACTATCACATTAGTTTTATCAGAAATCCACTGATTGTATTGATGTTCTTTTTCTTTGTTGCTAAGACCTCCGTGGTAATATCCACTAGAAATGCCATTTAAGTTGAGCATTTGTGCCAGTTGTTGTGTTGCCCGTCTACTAGAAGTATACACAATAGCACTTTGTTTATTATTCTTCAAAAGTGCTTTTATTTTAAAGTTTTTGTCTTCAAAAATAATTGTTTTGTAGCTCAAATTTTTTCTAAAAAATGAACCCTTAAAGAGTTTTGATTGTTTGAGTGCTAATTGTTCATCTATATCACAGATTACTTTTTTTGTAGCAGTCGCTGTAAGAGCTAGAACAGTTGCTTTTGGGCACAAACTACGAATATCTTTTATCGATCGATACGCGGGTCTAAAATCATGACCCCATTGACTGATGCAATGGGCTTCGTCTACTGCAATCAAATGCACATCCATTGATTTGATTCGTTCCTGAACAAGCGTATTTTGAAGCCTCTCGGGCGATAGGTACAAAAATTTATAATCTCCATAAATACAATTGTCTAAAATACGCTCTAGATCACCTAAGTGATCTAGGTTGGTTAAAGCTGTCGCTTTTATGCCCTTGGCATTTAACCCTTTTACTTGATCTTGCATAAGTGCGATAAGAGGCGATATTACAATACATATTCCTTCTTTAATAAGTGCAGGAATTTGAAAACAGATAGATTTACCTCCCGCAGTCGGTAACAACGCTATACAGTCCTGTTGGTCCAAAACAGCCTCAATAATTTCTAATTGATGTGGCCTGAATTTAGAGAATTTCCAATAACGTTTCAATATTTGATGTGGTAAACTCATACACTACTAAAGCGAATTTAGAATAAACTCTATACGGTCTTCTACAGCACCTGGTGCAACTTCAATTAAATTATATCCAAACCTATCGTACCATTTTTCAAGATACTCATGAATTATAATTAATTGTTCAAAGGATTCATAGCGCTCATTGTCTGTTTTATGTATTTTTTTCCATGGAGGAAGAATAAAAACTTGGTCGTATTTGTGGTTTTCACATGCAGTTATAAATGGTTTCCCAAAATCAGTCTTAATGTAGTTTAGATATGCGACAATATCGGGAAGTCCACGGTCAAAAAACACGACATCTTCGTCTAGAACTTCAGACTCAAAAAACTGTTTTTTGCGCTTTTCTAATAATTGCTGACTAAACCATATGGGGTCCTCTAGAAATAATTGCTTAACACCATTTTTTTGGGCATCAATCGTAATTTGTCGAGAAATTTCCTCCATACATTGATATCCGCGTACTTTAAACGCTTCGATCAAGGTAGTTTTACCCGTTGCAGGACCTCCAATAAGAACGATTTTTTTTGGTTTCAATCTGTTAAGTCTTAATTGTGTAAAATTCGTGATTTAAAAGTTAAATAAAAAATATGAGTTCGTGTATATTTGCACAACAACTTAATTAACAATGCAAGGCTCAACTAATTCTGAAGAATTTTACAGCAAGCTCAAGGCACAACTTTATGAAACTTCATCTTGGCCGACAGCTTATCTTTTCAAATTTATTGTTACTTCGGAACAACATAAAATCGATAAAATTGAATCAATTTTTGACAATATGGGTGCAGTGATTACAAGCACACCGTCCAAAAAGGGAACTTATATGAGTATTTCTATTAATGTAGTGATGCAAAGTCCTGAAACAGTAATAAGAAAGTATCAGCTGGTTGCTAGCCAAGTAGAGGGTGTAATTTCATTGTAATCCTTTTCTTATATATTTAATTTTTTTTGTTTAATTTTTGTACTTTGCAAATCATTAAAATCTAAACTCAGCGCATGACAGCTTTACCAGACCAACTCGAATATAATACCGAACGTGAACACTTGATTATCCCAGAATATGGAAGACATATTCAAAAAATGATCAACCATGCCATGGCCCAAGATTCCAAAGAGGAACGTAACAGATTGGCAAAGGCTATTATTTCTGTTATGGGCAACATGCAACCCCACTTGCGTGATGTAGCAGATTTCCAGCATAAACTTTGGGACCAACTTTTCATTATGTCTGGGTTTAAGCTAGATGCAGATTCACCCTTTGAAAAGCCTTCTGAAGAGATTTTAAATGCAACTCCAGAGCCACTCCATTACCCTCAAAACTATCCTAAATACCGTTTTTATGGGAATAATATAAAAACAATGATTGACGTTGCCTCATCGTGGGATGCAGGTGAAATGAAAAACGCCTTGATTATTACTATTGCTAATCATATGAAAAAATCGTTTTTGAACTGGAATAAAGACACTGTTGAAGATAGCGTAATCCTAAATCATCTTTTTGAACTCTCCAATGGACAAATCGACATCAGAAATACGGAAGAAAAATTAGCCGATTCAGCTATCTTAATAAAAATGCAGCGCAAGAACAATAATTATAAAAAATCAAATAAAGCCAAAAAAAATAACCGTAATCGAAAGCGTTATTAACAGAGTTTAATTTTTTTCGAGTACCAATTCAAAATCTTATCATTTGAAGTCATTTAGAATAGAAGGAGGACAGCAATTAAAGGGTTCTATACAACCGCAGGGAGCCAAAAATGAAGCATTACAAATCTTGTGTGCGGTTTTGTTGACCCCAGAAAAGGTTACCATTCATAATATTCCAAATATCATTGATGTTAATAAACTGATTCATTTGTTGCAGAAGTTAGGGGTTGTTGTAGAAAAATTATCTAAGAATAGTTATACTTTTCAAGCCGATTCGATTAACCTTGATTACCTTGAGTCAGCAGAATTTAAAGTTGATGGTGCAGGACTAAGAGGTTCTATAATGATTGTAGGGCCAATGCTCTCTCGCTTCGGAAAAGGATACATCCCCAAACCCGGAGGGGATAAGATTGGGCGAAGACGATTGGATACACATTTTGAAGGATTTATCAAGCTTGGCGCGGTGTTTAGATACAACAAAGAAGATCATTTTTACGGGGTTGAATCCGATCAACTTCAAGGAACATACATGCTGTTAGATGAAGCTTCGGTAACTGGAACAGCTAATATCGTAATGGCTGCTGTTTTAGCAACTGGTACGACAACAATTTATAATGCTGCATGCGAACCCTATCTTCAGCAGCTTTGTAAAATGCTTAATAGAATGGGTGCCAAAATAAGCGGAATAGGTTCTAATTTATTGACCATTGAAGGGGTAGATTCGTTGGCAGGAACAGAACACACCATGCTTCCTGACATGATAGAAATTGGCAGTTGGATTGGTTTAGCAGCTATGACTAGAAGTGAGTTAACAATTAAGAACGTAAGCTGGGATGATTTGGGAGTAATTCCTAATGTTTTTAGAAAATTAGGGATAACAATCAAACGTAAAAATGATGATATTTTTATTCCAGCTCACAAAGATGGTTATGAAGTTCAAAATTATATAGACGGATCTATTCTAACCATTTCTGATGCTCCATGGCCTGGGTTTACACCTGATCTTTTGAGTATTATTTTAGTCGTCGCTACACAAGCTCGCGGTAGTGTGCTTATTCATCAGAAAATGTTTGAAAGTCGATTATTTTTTGTGGATAAACTCATCGATATGGGCGCTAAAGTTATTTTATGTGATCCACACAGAGCTTCTGTAATTGGCCATGATTTTAAATCAACACTAAAAGCAACAACAATGACCTCACCAGATATTAGAGCAGGGGTCTCACTACTGATTGCTGCCCTATCTGCCAAAGGCACTTCTACAATTCACAATATTGAACAAATCGACCGAGGTTACCAAAATATTGACGAACGACTAAAAGCCATTGGTGCAAAAATCGAACGCATCGAAACATAGCCTCGAGCTTATCTGTTCAATGCTTTTTTGTAGGTTTCTAAACAACGTTCTCGTGCAAATTTATGATCGACTATAGGTTTAGGATAGGAAAATTCTTGATATTCAGGAACCCATTTTTTGATGTAGTCGTGGTTTTTGTCAAATTTTGTGATTTGAGTTGTTGGGTTAAAAATCCTAAAATAAGGGGCGGCATCAACGCCACAACCAGCAACCCATTGCCAATTACTTACATTACTAGACAACTCAAAATCATGCAACTTCTCAGCAAAGTAAGCTTCACCCCATCGCCAATCAATGAGTAAGTGTTTGCATAAAAAACTACCAACAAGCATGCGAACTCTATTGTGCATAAATCCCGTTTGATTCAATTCGCGCATTCCAGCATCAACTAGCGGGTAACCTGTTTTGCCCTGGCACCACATTTGAAATTCTTCTTTGTTGTTTCGCCATTTTATTGCTTCGTATTGCGGCTTAAAACTTTTTGCGATAGTATGGGGAAAGTGCCATAAGATTTGCATAAAAAACTCACGCCAAATAAGCTCTTTTAAAAATGTAATGTTTTGGCTATTTCTCGATTTTTTCACAATACTTCTTATACTTACCGTTCCAAAGCGCAAATGGGGGCCTAGTCGGGATGTTCCATCTACTGAGGGTGTATTTCTTTTCTCTTCGTATGCATCAATTAATTCATCTTCAATTTTGTACGGTCCAATTTTTGTTTTTGATGACACAAAGCCCATATCTTTCTTTTCTACCCATTGAGGCACTTCTAATTTTGCCGCATTGTCTAAAAATTCCTCAGACGGATAAGATTGTGTTTGCTTATCATCGAATAAGCTCAACCATTTCTTTGAATAGGGAGTATAAACTTTATAGGGTAAACCGTCATCTTTTGTGACTTCATTCTTTTCAAAAATAACTTGGTCTTTGTATGAAGTAAATATGATATTTTGATCATTTAACAGTGCTCCAATTTCCGCATCTCTTTGAATGGCATAAGGCTCGTAGTCGTGATTGGTATACACTGCCTTGATGTTGTGTTGTTTTATTATTGAAGCAAATACTTCCTTTGGGCTTGCATAAAATGTATGTATTGCTGTTCGATGTTTACTAAGCGCAATATTTAGGTCTTTTAGTCGATGGTATATAAAATCAACACGGGCATCGTCCTTTGGCAAACAATCTAAAATTTCAGGGTCAAATATAAATATAAGAAGAACACTCTCGTGCTGTTTTAGCGCTTGATATAAGCCATGAACATCATTAAGTCTTAGATCTCTTCTATACCAAAAAATAGCTGTAGGACTCATGATTTGAAAGGGCCAAAGAGCTCAATAAGTTTTTTTTGTCTATACTCAAAGATCTCTTTTAGTTTTGGTTTAACTAGTATGGGATGTGCCAATTGTCCGAGTATTCCAAAAGGGAGTTTGTAGTCCACTATGTCTTCCATTTCAACACCTCCTTTTATTGGTTTGATAAAATGCTTATGATGCCATAGTGCATAGGGACCAAAACGTTGCTCGTCTACAAAGTATGATTTGTCCTGAACATGGGTTATTTCTGTGACCCATTTTGTTTTGATACCCAATACAGGAGTTACAATATATTGAATTATTTGCCCAGGATACATCTCTCGATCTGCACCTGATAAAATATGAAATCCCATATAATCAGGAGTTATTGTCTTTAAGTTCTCTGGGCTTGATAAAAATGCCCAAGCTTCATCCAAAGATATTGGAAGATTTTGTTTTGTATGTAAAGTGTATAATTTCATTTAGTTATAGAGTACAATGTAGGCATTGAGTGAAGTGGCCACTATTAGCCAAATAAAATAAGGCAGTATAAAAAACCGGTTGTTTTTTAGACTGGCCTTAAAAGCAACTAGGAAATAAAATACAAGAATCGTGAGTGTAATTATATTGATTAGTCCAAGCGTTGTGCTCTGTTGGTTAAAAAATATATAATTCCAAGATACATTCAGTATAAATTGTATAATATAAAGCTTAAGAACTTTATTAAAGTTTTCGTTTTGAACAAGAAAGGTCATAAATACGGAGAAAAAAACCATTACGCAGGTCCATGCAGCACCGAAAACCCAACCTGCAGGAGTCCATGGCGCTTGATTTAGAGAAATATACCAAGGCGTTTCAGGTCCATTAGCCATAAGTATTGTACCAAGACCAAGAGCGCCAAAGTTTAGCGCTAAAAATACAATAAGAACACCTGTGAATTTCATTTAATGCGTTAATTCGTCAAGTTGGTCCAATACTTTTTGTGCCTCGGCATATTTAGCATCACTTGCCGATCTGTCGATAGATGATAAGTCATGCCATTCTGCCATAAGTTTTTTATAGCGGTCTTGTAACTTTTCAGTCTCAGTTTTTCGTTTAAATAATCCAAACATATCTATTGAATTAGTTTCGTTATTTTACTACTCATAGGTTTGGTCATTGAATAGAAATAATCAATGTATTCACCCTCGGGTCCAACAATATATTTCTGAAAATTCCATTTCACCGACGTGTTACTTTTTCCATTCAATTTTTTATCCGTAAGCCATTCATATAACGGATGTTTTTCTTTTCCTTTGACTTTAATTTTCTCGGTCATAAGAAAGGAAACGCCATAATTTTTCTTACAAAATGTTTCAATCTGATTTGATGTTCCTTGCTCTTGTTGCCCAAACTGATTGCATGGAACTCCAATGACCATTAAATCTTCTTTGTAAGTATCATAAAGTTTCTGAAGCCCTTCGTACTGATTGGTGAACCCACATTCGGAAGCTACATTCACAAACATGATGTATTTGCCCTTAAAAGCGCACAAGTCTATTGGTGAACCATCTAATGCATTAATGTCTATATCGTAAATATTCATTGTTTTGTCGTATTGTGCAGCTGTATAATTAAAGTTTAAAAAAAATGAGATTAGTACAAATAGTTTTAATTTTTTCATGTTAGACTTTTAACGAAACAATACCGCAATCGAGTTTAAACACTTGGCCAGACACAGATTTTGATCCATTTGAAATCAAATATTCAGCCATTGCAGCAACTTCGCTCGGGTCTAAAAATTTCTTTAGCGGATGTCTTTGAATCGTATTTTCGATCATGCGTTCATTGCGCAGCAGCTTCGCAGCAAGATCTGTTTGGGTGATTGTTGGTGCAATAGCATTAACCCTGACTTTGGGCGCCAAGTCAGCTGCAACAGACTTCATTAGGCCCTCTACAGCAGACTTTGCAGTGGAAACACTCGCATGGAAAGGCATACCCATAGCCGTAGCAACCGTACTGAAAAGTACAATTGATCCATTTTCTGATTGAACTAGCGCTGGTGCATAAGCCTGTATACTTCTTACAGCACCAATCACATTTATTTCAAAATCTGTTCTGAAGTCGTCCAAACTTAGTCTTTTAAACGGCTTTAGATTTATACTTCCAGGACAATATATAAGTCCATCAGCACGCTCAATAGCTGGGAGTTCATCACTCAAAACGTCACAATTGTAATGTTTTAAATTCTGGTGTTCAATATGGGGTTTCGATCTACTTAGATTGATAATTAGGTAGTTTGGAATAAGCTTTTCAATAATTGCTTTCCCAATTCCTTTACTTCCGCCAACAATGATGATAGTTTTCATGACGTTAATGGCCTTCCTTTTAATCGCTTTTCAATTTTTTGTTTGACAACAGTGAGGTCCTTCATTAAATCCATCAATTTCTGATCTTTGTTGGTCTTGTAAATCTCATTTATGCCCAGAATTAACGACTTAACCTCTCTAGACGCCTCAATTCGTTCGCTTGTATTTTTAAATTTTAAACTCTTGTTTAAAAATTCCTCTCCTTGTTTTATAGTACTCATTATTATGATTTTATATAATTATTTAGCTCAGCTATTTTGGCTGAGCTATTAAACGCTCCGCTGTAGTAAGCAGTAACAGTAGCTGAGGATTCGTCTTTAATCCCTCTAGATGAAACACACAAGTGTTTGGCATCAATAATTACAGCAACGTCATCAGTTCCTAAGATTTTTTTTAGTTCTTCACCAATTTGATTTGTCAAGCGTTCCTGAACTTGTGGACGCTTTGCGAAATATTGTACAATTCTGTTCAGTTTGGATAAGCCAATAACTTTTCCAGATGAAATGTATGCCACATGGGCCTTGCCAATAATTGGAACAAAGTGATGTTCGCAGTTGGAATAAAATGTAATGTTCTTTTCAACCAACATCTGATTGTATTGATATTTGTTGTCAAACAATGCTATCTTAGGCTTGTTTTTAGGGTTTAAGCCTGAAAAAATTTCATCAATATACATTTTAGCCACTCGGTCAGGTGTACCTCTAAGGGAGTCATCTTCTAAATCTAACCCCATGACATTCATGATCTCTTCAAACAGAATTGAAATTTTTTTCTTTTTGTCTTCATCACTTAACAAAAAAGCATCTTTTTTAATTGGCGTTTCTAATCCAGTATATAGGTGATCGTCTCCAATTGCGAAATGGGAAAACCCATTTAGTGAATTTGTTTCTGTGGAGTTAGTGTTCATGTCTTCAGCGTTTTGAAATTTTATTATTTGAAATTGTTCTTTGTCTACTGCATTTGAATCGACCCGATTCAAAAGAGCGAAGCATCTGATGTTTTGTTTTTCTGCCTTGAACTCTAGCCCGCCAAAGCCTAAAACTTTTGGGTTTCATTTGGCTACGCATGAGTTCAATCACTTGTTGTTCTGTTAAGTTAAATTGAAATTTAATTGAGTCAAAAGTTGTACGATCCTCCCAAGCCATTTCAATAATTCTATCGATATCAATTGCTGTTAGTTTCATTAATGAGGAAGTGTATATTGTTGATCAAACTCGATTTTTTCGTTCATTAAATTCTTAAAAAACGTTTTATTTTCTTTAAAAATTTTGGAATTTTTAAAATGAATAAATTTTCCTTGTGCATGGATACTAGTAAAGTTTGTCTTAAAAAAAACAAGTTGGTAAAATGGTATTGCCCAAGTGTAGTTTTTTAAACCCTTTGTAATGTGAATTAGAACGCCTCTTTTTCTTAGTTCAATATTAGCATAATTGATGTCAGAGGTGGTGTTAGTAATATGGTCTAAATTTGGACTTAATTTCTCTACAATCATCCGTTTTGAACCCACACCGCCACGTCTTATGGCTTCCCAAAGATTGTAGGATTTACCAACAAACTGATCGATAATTGGCTTATGCTCCTTGTTGTAATATGTTGTATCTAGAACCAAGATGTTTGAGTTTGTTTAATCAAACTTAATTAATGTTAGAACATTACTAGTTACAATTAAAAAAACATTAACATTTTTAGTTTTTCTTTAACAGCTTAATAATTTTCAGGATTACCCATAATCTCACTTGCTCTAAGTTTCATTTTGTGTACTTCTTCGCTCGAAAATTTATTCAAAACCGAATACATCATACGCATACGCTGGTTTTTGGCGAGTTTTTGTTTTTTGTCGTCTAAGAAATTCCAATACAAACTATTGAAGGGACAAGCATTAGGTCCAAGACGTTCCTTGACGTTGTATTGACACGAACTACAATAATTACTCATCTTGTTTATGTAACTTCCTGATGAAACATATGGTTTAGTTGCAATTTTACCACCATCTGCATATTGACTCATTCCTCTTGTGTTTGGTAGCTGAACCCATTGCAAAGCATCGATATAAATTCCTAAATACCAGTCATCAACAGCGTCAGGATGAGTTTGTGTAAGTAAGAGGTAATTACCAGTAATCATCAACCGTTGGATGTGATGTGCATAAGCGTGGTCAAGAGAGTTTTTAATTGTTTTTTCAAGACAATTCATTTTTGTTTTTCCTGTCCAAAAGAAATCTGGGATTTTTTCATGATTTCCCAACTCATTCAATCCTTTATATTCAGGCATCTCTTTCCAATACATACCGCGCATGTACTCTCGCCAGCCTATAACCTGGCGAATGAAACCTTCTACTTGCGCTATGGTTATGGCTTCCTTATTTTTTTTATATTCATTTAAAACAGTACGAATAACATCTTTGGGGCTAATTATTTTTAAATTCATGGCAAATGAAAGCCTAGAGTGAAAAAGGTATACTTCATCGCTATGAAGCGCATCTTGATAGTCACCAAAATAGGGGAGAAGGTTTTTGCAAAAATAGGATAATTGATGTTGTGCCTGTTTTAGATTTATCGGGTATTCAAAAAAGGGCCCTTTAAAATGTCCTATTGTTTTTATTTTACTTTTAACTATGTCATCATAAATTGTTTTAGCTTCATTCTTGAATGCTTTGTATATTGGTATTCCTGGTGAACCTTTCCATTTTTTTCTATTGTTGTGGTCATAATTCCAAATCCCGCCTTCTGGTTGCTCACCTACCATTAAAATGTGGTGTTTTTTGCGCATATATCTGTAGAATCGTTCCATTAGAAGTTGCTTCTTACCTTCAAAAAAAGAACTGAGTTCACCACGAGTTGTTAAAAAATGCTCAGAATCATGACATTTATAACTTATTTTAATGGCACTACAAATTGTTCTCATTTGTTCATCTAAGCGATACTCGTCAGGAGCTTGGTATTCAAAGTGCCCAATATTGTTCTGTTCAATAAGTAATTTTATATTTTTCTCTAAATTTTGATGATTTTTAGCATCATTAATTTTGAAATAATGTACTCTGTGCCCTTCGTCTTTAAGTCGTTTTCCGAAAGCACGCATGGCAGCAAAGAAACCAATAACTTTTTGAATGTGGTGTTGAACATAATCTGTTTCTTGACGCATTTCAAAAATGCAATACAAAATTTGATTGTCAACACTCGAAAACCATGAATGGTTTTCGTTGAGTTGATCTCCAAGAATAAGGCGTAAAGTTTTCATTTAAAATAATTTAGTTTGTAACCATTGATTTCTAAACTTTTTATTTGCATCGTAACGCTCAGCTTGCAAATCAACGTTAAAAACGCGATCTCTTGGGTCATTACCTACACCAGAAACATACATCCAATTTCCATAGTTGCTGTGTACATCGTAATCAATTAACATACTTTCAAAATAAGCGGCACCAATCCGCCAGTCTAGCTTTTGTGACTTAGCAAAAAAGGAAGCCACATTTTGACGCCCTCGATTACTCATCCACCCCGTTTTTTTAAGCTCAATCATATTGGCATTTACAAAGTCATCAGCTGTTTCACCATTCACCCATTGTTGAACAAATTTTTGATTTGTTGACCATTCATAAGTTTTCTCAAGAATGCCGCCTAATTTGAATATGGAATTACCATGTTTAAGAGCGGTATATTTGAAAAAATCACGCCAAATCAATTCAAATACCAACCAATATGTAGATTGATTTGAGAAATATTGTTTCTCAAACAGCTTAACGTTCCAGTAAATTTGGCGCGCTGATATGCTTCCGTTTGCTAACCATGCCGATAGTTTTGAGCTGTAATTTAACCCTAAGAGTCCATTTCTTGTTTTTTTATAAACCCCAAGTGCTTTTGATTCAAAAAAGTAATGATTCAAACGCAGATCAGCAGATATTTCTCCTCCCTCAAATGGAAATGCAGTACGGTCGTCCTTTTCAAAATTATCAAATCCAAGATCTATCAAGTTCGGGATTTTAGTGTGCTGTTCCATTAAGCAATGGATACTTTGCGGCTTAACTTCAACTAATGGTTTGATTTTAGATTTTTTTTCGAGCAACTTTCTAAACTGCGTAAAAACGACTGGAGTTTCATGCGCATCAAAAGGCACATCCTCGGGATCAAATAAAAACTGGTCATAAATTTCGTGTATTTTAATGCCCTTAGGGAGTACATTTTTAACTTTTTCTAAGCTCAATTGTTCTTCAGAAGTCCATTCTTTTTGAAGAAAAATAGAATCGACGTCAAATGATGTAACCAAGCTGCTCATTTTATGTTCAGGTGCAGTAATAAATACCAGAAGGCTGATATTTAATTTGTTTAACTCCTGTTTGAGGCAGTGAAGCGTTTCTAATAAAAATCTTGCTCTGTAACGGTCCATTTTTTTGAACCCGTATTTTGTAGTTTCAAATAATTTAGGGTCCAAGAAGTAAACTCCAATAACACGATTAGACGACATTAAGGCAGAATTGAGAACGTTATTGTCTTGCGATCTCAAATCGTTTTTAAACCAAACTATTGATGTGTCTTTGTGCTGCTGCATCTTTTACTACAATATTTTACATTTTCCCAATCCCGAGCCCACTTTTTACGCCAATTAAAGGGTCGTGCGCAAACAACGCAAGTTTTGACTGGTAATTGTGATTTTTTCAAAACTTACCGCTTTAAATTTATTTTGTTTTTTGGTCTTTGGTAAGCTATACGCTCTTTAAGTTTTGGAATAGTATACCCGTCTAATCCGTTTATTGCAACAATCTTGCCTTTTGATAAATTGATAAATCCATCATCTTCCAATAATTCTGGTCGTATGAATAAATCTTTGATTTCTCCTATCAGTTGTATAGTTTTGTTGGCCTTTATTTCGTACTCTTCACAGTAGGTAAGAGCCATTTGAATCGGTGCATTTTTTACAAATGGCGCATGCCATCCGTTCTTGTATTCTTCATCTAATTCAGTAGTATTGAATTCTGAGACCTCTTTTGGGTATTTTGCTGAAGTGTGGTGCGCATCTTGAATGATTGAAGCGTCAATGTGGTTTATTGTGAATTGTCCAGTTTCTTTTATGTTTTCGTAAGTATTTCTAGGCACATCAGTAACAGGCCTAAAAATTATACCAAGAAGTGGAGGATTAGACCCTAGATGAGTTACGGAGCTAAAAACGGCAACATTAGGAGTGCCATCATTAGATTTTGTGCCTATAAGATTAGCAGATTTGAAACCAGAGCAGCTGTTAATCAAATTTATTCTAAATATATGGTCTAACTCTTCAAAGTCTTGACGTTTTAAATGTATCATTTGTAGTGTTGAAATTGATTAATTTTAACTTCTTTAGCCTTCAAATCAAACATCAGGTTGTAGAGTCCAAAAAACGTTCGGTTCATATAGATAAAATGCTTAGATCCTCTATTGCTGTTAAACTTTCGTAACTCTGAACTTTTGCTATATCTTTCAGCAAGATCACCTATTTTTCCAAAAAAATCTAAATCAGAAAAATCAAATATTTCTTTCTGGAATGGCAGTGTGAAGACGCTTAGTAAATCGTGAAACATGTCCGTGAAAAATGAAACTTCTTCTTTAGTGTCGTTCGGGGTGAGTATTTCTAGCTCATATAATTTTTCTGAAAAACGTTCTTTATTATTTATGATTGAATTATCAGCCAATTCAAAATAAGGTTTATAGAATGTTTCCGGAATCACTTTCATACAGCCAAAATCTAATGCAATCAACTGAGCATCGTTGTTTATTAGAAAGTTTCCTGGATGAGGATCAGCATGCACCTTTTTAAGATTGTGGATTTGATGCATATAAAAATTCCATAAAGCTTGCCCCAATCGATTGAACTTTTCTTGGTCGTTATTTTGCTTCACGTACTCAGAAAGATGTAAACCTTTCATGAAATCCATAGTCAAAATTCGCTTAGATGAATATTCGTTATAGTAGTTAGGAAAAAGAATATTTGGAATGTGCGCACAGGCCTTTGAAATTTCTTGACTTTGTTGAATTTCCAGGCAATAATCGGTCTCTTCAGTTAACTTATCTTCAACTTCCTTAAAGTATTTGTCGGAATCCTTACCTTTAATATTAAACATTCTTAATGCTATAGGTTTGACCATTGCAAGATCTGATTTAATACTATCCGCTACACCAGGATATTGAATTTTCACAGCTAGTTCTTTTCCGTTTTTTTTGGCTTTGTGCACCTGGCCAATACTTGCAGCATTAACAGAATTTGAATCAAAATAATCGAAAATTGCATTTGGATTTTCACCAAAATACTTTTTGAATGTTTTTATTACTAGCGGTGCGGAGAGTGGGGGAACAGAAAATTGAGCTAAGGAAAACTTCTCAACATAAGCCCGTGGAAGTATGTTTTTTTCCATGCTCAACATTTGGGCTACTTTTAAAGCACTCCCTTTGAGTTGTTTTAGACCACCGTAAATATCTTCAGCGTTGTTTTTGTTTAGATTGTCCTTAGCAACTTTCTCCGATTTGCTCAGTTTTTCTCCATAATACTTGATGTAATTAACACCAACTTTAGCACCAGTAGTAACAATTTTTGAAGCTCGTTGTAGTTTTGATGTAGGAATACGATCGATAGACTTCATTAATGACTTCCGATTTTTTCTTTAAACAAAAATTTACCGAAGTCAACCACGCTTTTGAGAGGTTTTGTGTGCGCCAATTCAAAGCTAGCAGCTATAGATTTTTCGATAAAAAGATCCGTTTTTTCAAAATCGGCCGAGTCGTCGTCTAGCCAAAATTTCAGGGTCACCAGCATTTGCACCCAATATGATTCGTTCAATAAATTATCTTTAATATCGTCGATGCGCTTGTTTTTTATTTCGATACCGGTCAGTTCTAACTCATCTACAAATTCTAAAAACTTCTTACGTAAAGGCTTAAGCTTTTTAAGATGATTTAACCCGCCTTTAGTGCTGTGCAATGCTTGAGTAACATAACTACGGTTTGCAGTTAGATTACCAAAAAAAGTGAAATAAAAACTTAATATTTTATTTTGATCATCGTAGTTTTTGTAGTCTTTACTTTTTTCTAGGGTTTTAATAGTGTTATCAAAAAATGCTTCAAAGATTGAAGATTCTAGCGCTTCAAATGATCCAAAAAAACTGTAGAATTCTGATTCTTCGAAATTGTTCATTTTGGCGAATGTGTATACGCTTTTTGGAGTTTCGTTGTGCTCCAGAACACTGTTCATGTACAATGCAATGAGTTTATCTTTGGTAAGTTTTGTGTTTTTTGCCATGGGATATTGTTTTTACAAAAATATGACTTGTTCAAGTTTTTATTTTAATAATTAAACAAACATTAACATTTCAAAGGATAAATAAGTATTGGTAATTTTTTTCTAATTTTATAATCTCAAATCTATCTTATGCTAAACAAAGTTTATGGCAGCGCTGTTTTTGGCGTCGAGGCCTACACCATTACAGTAGAAGTAAATGTGGACAATGGGATTGGGTACCACCTGGTAGGGCTTCCTGATAATGCCATTAAAGAAAGTAATTTTAGAATTGCAGCAGCGCTAGAAAACAATGGCTTTCGAATTCCCGGCAAAAAAATCATCATCAATATGTCGCCTGCTGACATGCGTAAAGAGGGCTCTGCCTATGATTTGACCTTGGCTGTGGGGATTTTAGCGGCCTCTAATCAAATCATTGCCCCAGATTTAGAACGCTATATCATCATGGGGGAATTGTCGCTTGATGGGAGTTTAAACCCTATAAAAGGGGCATTACCCATTGCGATCAAAGCGCTAGAAGAAGGTTTTGATGGATTTATACTTCCAAAACAAAACGCCAAAGAGGCAGCAATTGTAAAAGGACTCAAAGTTTATGGTGCCAATCATATTTCAGATGTCATCAACCATTTTGACAAGAATTTGGAATTAGAAGTCACGGCATTTGATATTCAACAAGAATTTGCCAAAGCATTAGATCAACCCGAATTTGATTTTGCAGATGTAAAAGGGCAGGAAAGCATCAAACGCTGTATGGAAATCGCAGCTGCTGGAGGACACAACATCATATTAATCGGTCCTCCAGGGTCGGGAAAAACGATGCTTGCCAAACGATTGCCCTCTGTTTTGCCGCCAATGACATTAGATGAGGCGCTGGAAACTACTAAAATCCATTCTGTTGTAGGTCGTTTGCGCTCACCCTCCGGGTTCATGACTCGAAGGCCATTTCGCTCTCCACACCATACAATTTCTGATGTTGCATTGGTAGGAGGAGGGCAGTACCCTCAACCAGGGGAAATATCGATGGCACACAATGGGGTATTGTTTTTAGATGAATTGCCTGAATTTAAGCGGTCTGTTCTTGAAGTCATGCGCCAACCCTTGGAAGATTTGGAAGTTACCATCTCAAGAGCAAAATTTACGGTGACATACCCCAGTAGTTTTATGTTGGTTGCCAGCATGAACCCAAGCCCCAGCGGCTTTTTTAATGATCCCTCATCACCTGTAACTTCTTCTGCTGCTGAAATGCAGCGCTATCTGGGAAAAATTTCTGGACCATTGCTCGATCGTATCGATATTCATGTAGAGGTAACTCCTGTGCCTTTTGAAAAGCTCACTGAAGAACGTCGTGGTGAGTCATCTGTTGTAATTAGAGAACGAGTAATCAAAGCTCGAAGGTTGCAAACTCTACGCTTTGAGTCTATAAATTCGGTGCATTATAATGCACAAATGCAAACCAAACACATACGGAAATTTTGTGTTTTGGACGATGCTTCAAAAGCCCTTTTGAAGCACGCTATGGAACGTTTAAACCTCTCAGCTAGAGCCTATGATAGAATCTTGAAAGTAGCCCGAACAATTGCTGATTTGGAAGTCTCAAAAACTATAGAAAGCAAGCATATTAGTGAAGCTATTCAGTACCGAAGTTTAGATCGAGAAGGGTGGTTGGTTTAATTAAATTTATACTTTATATAAATTTTATAAATTATTGAAAATCAATATTTTGGTTATATACTATAAACAAAATTTATAGCTCTTTTTTATAGATTTACCCTAACCATTTAAAGGCATTTTTTATCTTTTTTAGCTTATTTGTGTAAGGCGCATAACGTAACGGAATATCCAACCAATTAGCTTTAATGGTAATGCCTTTTTTGTGTGAAAATGTATCGAATCCTAAACGCCCATGATAGGCCCCAATGCCGCTTTCTCCAACCCCTCCAAACGGCAATCTAGGATTACCAAAATGAATCATCGTATCATTTACCGAGCCGCCTCCGAAACTGTATTTTTTAATCAGTGTATTGTAGAATTCTTTTCTCTTGGAAAATACATAAAACCCTAATGGTTTTTCATAACGGCTAACTATCAACTCAATATCTTCTTTGGTTTCATAGCTTAAAATTGGTAAAATTGGACCAAAAATTTCGCCCTCCATGAGTTTAGTCTTCAAACTTGGATTGTCCACGAGAGTGGGGGCAAGGTAATTGTCTTCATCATCGACATCTCCTCCATACACCACATCAACTCCTTTGAGCATGGCCGAAAGCCGTTTCAAATTTTTTGTATTGACAATTCGTGGATAATCTGTTGATTTTTTAGGATCTTCTCCGTAGGCCTTAATTATTTCAATTTTGAGCTGATGAATTAACTCAGACTTTATGGATCTTTTAGCTAAAATATAATCTGGTGCAATACAAGTTTGCCCAGCATTAACAAACTTACCCCAAACCAAACGTTTTGCAACTAATCTTATATTTATACTATCATCAACAATACATGGGTTTTTCCCTCCTAACTCAAGCGTAACAGGTGTCATGTATTGCGCAGCGGCTTTTGCTACAATTTTACCCACCTGAACACTTCCAGTAAAGAAAATGTAATCCCAGCGTTCATTCAAAAGAGCAGTTGTTTCCGGAACACCGCCCTGTATAATGCTTAAATGCTCATTTTGAAATACTTCTGAGAGAATGGTTTCAATAATTTTTGCTGTATGTGGTGTAAGCTCACTCGGTTTCAAAACAACTGTATTTCCTGCTGCAATAGCCGAAATGACGGGTGCAATAGCCAATTGGAACGGATAATTCCATGGTGCAATAATTAGAACAGCTCCGTATGGTTCTGAATAAATATAATCTTTTGAAGGAAAATTTAGTGCAGCAGCGCGTACTTTGTTTGGTTTAGACCACGATTTAAGATTCTTAAGCGTCATATCTATTTCAGCAACAACAATCCCGATTTCACTAAAATAAGCTTCAAATCTCGATTTTTTAAAATCGTTATAAAGCGCTTCGTAAATCGCTTCTTCGTTTGACAAAATATTAGTTTTAAGTGCTTTCAGTTTGTCTTTGATATAGGATAAATCTCTAGTTTTTCCAGAGTCAAAAAAGGTTTTTTGCTGATTAATAATTTTAATATGTTCCATAGTTTTAAATCATTTTAGTACACTCGTTCCATAAAACATCATCTGGTGGCACTGCATTTATGTTGATGGGGGTTTTGGATACCGGGTGTGTAAATTGAATAGCTTTGGCATGTAAGTGAATTCCTCCATCGGTATTACTTCGCTGAAAACCGTACTTTAAATCCCCTTTTATTGGGCAACCAATATGCGCCATCTGACTTCTAATTTGATGAGATCTACCGGTTTCTAATTTCACTTCCAATAGTGTATAGTTGTCCAATTTTAAAAGTGTTTTGTAGTGCAAAATAGCTTTTTTACTGTCTTGAACTTCTTTGGGGTACACTTTTGTGGTGTTGGTTTTTGGATTTTTTTTCAACCAATGTGTTAAATTATCTTTTGACTTAACTGGTCTTTCTTTTACTATAGCCCAATAGGTTTTATCAATTTTTTTGTCTTGAAACAATTGATTCATCCGCTTGAGTGCTTTTGAAGTTTTTGCAAAAATTACAACTCCCGATGTCGGCCGATCTAGCCGGTGTATAACCCCTAAAAATACAGCTCCGGGTTTATTGTATTTGTGCTTTAAATAGATTTTGACTAATTCTGACAGCGGTGGGTCATTGGTTTTATCCCCTTGAACAATATCACCAACTCTCTTGTTGATGGCTATGATGTGGTTGTCTTCATATAAAACGTGCACATTAGATGAATTAGTAACAATTCTAGACATGGCTTAGTATTGCTCTTCAGCATTTGGAAAATCAGACGATTTTACATCACTTACATATTGTCCAATACTATTGGTCATAGTTTCGTAAAGATTCATATAACGCCTTAAAAAGCGTGGATTGAATTCGTGTGTCATTCCAATCATATCGTGGAGAACCAAAACTTGCCCGTCTACATCAGCTCCAGCACCAATCCCAATGACTGGAATACTGACACTTTCTGCGACTTGTTTGGCTAATTTTGCTGGAATCTTTTCAAGAACAACAGCAAAGCACCCAACCCGTTCTAACATTTTTGCGTCTTTGAGAAGTTGTTTCGCTTCTTCTTCCTCTTTTGCACGGACTGTGTAAGTGCCAAATTTGTAAATGGATTGAGGCGTAAGTCCAAGGTGTCCCATTACAGGAATGCCAGCGTTAAGAATTTTTTTTATTGAATCTTTTATTTCTTTTCCTCCTTCTAGTTTTACGGCATGTCCACCACTTTCTTTCATGATTCGAATTGCAGACCGCAATGCCTCTTTGGAGTCACTTTGATAAGTTCCAAAAGGCAGATCAACTACAATGAGTGCACGATCAATAGCACGCACAACAGATGAAGCATGATAAATCATTTGGTCCAAGGTGATAGGTAATGTTGTTTCGTGACCAGCCATTACATTACTTGCTGAGTCACCAACAAGAATAACATCAACCCCTGCGCCATCAACTATTTTAGCCATAGTATAATCGTAAGCGGTAAGCATTGATATTTTTTCATTTGCTACTTTCATTTCAACCAAAGACTTGACGGTAACGCGTTTGTATTGTTTTTTGTTTGTCATGGTGGCTTTTAATTTTTTGTAAAAATAGTGAAAAAGAAATGCTTTGCTATGACACCTTGTCATATTTTATGTCATGGCATAATGATTGACATTAGTTGTTTGTAAAATTTTTGAAACAAATTAAATAATACAACATATTATGAGTAAAATTATTGGAATTGATTTAGGGACAACCAACTCATGTGTCTCCGTAATGGAAGGTAATGAGCCAGTTGTTATCACAAATGCAGAGGGACGTCGTACTACTCCTTCTGTGATTGCTTTTGTGGAGGGTGGTGAGATTAAAGTAGGAGATCCTGCTAAGCGACAAGCAGTAACTAATCCCGAAAAAACAGTTTATTCTATAAAGCGATTTATGGGAAATAAATTTTCTGAATCTAAGCAGGAAGTTGGTCGTGTGCCGTACAAAGTAGTCAAAGGCGATAACGACACCCCTCGTGTAGACATCGACGGGCGCTTATACACACCACAAGAACTTTCGGCTATGGTACTTCAAAAAATGAAGAAAACTGCTGAGGAATTTTTAGACCAAGAAGTGAGTGAAGCAGTTGTAACTGTTCCAGCATATTTCAATGACGCACAGCGTCAAGCAACTAAAGAAGCTGGAGAGATTGCAGGATTAAAAGTGCGCCGAATCATCAATGAGCCTACTGCTGCTGCATTAGCCTATGGGTTAGATAAAAAAGGGAAAGACCAAACAATAGTAGTCTTTGACTTTGGTGGTGGAACGCACGACGTTTCTATACTCGAACTTGGTGACGGAGTTTTTGAAGTTCTTGCTACAGATGGAGATACACACCTTGGTGGTGACGATGTTGACGAAAAAATCATCAATTGGTTAGCTGAAGAATTTAAAGCTGACGAAAACATGGATTGACGAGAAGATCCAATGGCGCTACAGCGTTTAAAGGAAGCTGCTGAAAAAGCTAAAATTGAGCTTTCTTCCTCAGCTCAAACAGAAATTAACCTTCCGTATGTTACTGCAACTGCAAGCGGGCCAAAACACTTGGTGCGCACATTATCTCGTTCTAAATTCGAGCAGTTGATTGATGATTTAGTGAAAAGAACAGTTAAACCTTGTGAAACTGCACTAAAGGCAGCTGGACTTTCTAAAAGTGATATTGACGAGATTATTCTAGTTGGTGGTTCGACCCGAATTCCAGCTGTTCAAGAAGCAGTTGAGAAATTCTTTGGAAAAAAACCAAATAAAGGAGTTAATCCTGATGAAGTTGTTGCTGTTGGAGCTGCAATCCAAGGGGGTGTACTTACAGGAGATGTAAAAGACGTTTTGTTATTGGATGTTACTCCGCTATCGCTTGGAATTGAAACCATGGGTAATGTAATGACTAAATTAATTGAAGCTAATACGACTATCCCAACAAAGAAATCACAAGTTTTTTCTACTGCAGCTGATAACCAACCTTCTGTAGAAATTCATGTCTTACAGGGTGAGCGTGCTATGGCAGGGGATAACAAAACAATTGGACGTTTTCATTTGGATGGTATTCCACCTGCACAGCGAGGAGTTCCTCAAATCGAAGTTACTTTTGATATCGACGCTAATGGAATCATCAAAGTTTCAGCAACAGATAAAGCTACAAACAAGTCACAAGACATCCGAATTGAAGCTTCGTCCGGTTTGACAGAAGAGGAAATTGAAAAAATGAAGCAAGACGCTGAAGCTAATGCAGATGCAGATGCTAAGGCAAAAGAAACTGCTGACAAGCTCAATAGTGCTGATGCTATGATTTTTCAAACTGAAAAGCAACTGAAAGAATTTGGAGACAAACTTTCTGAAGAAAAAAAACAGCCAATTGAAGCTGCTTTAGAGGAGTTGAAAAAGGCTTATGAAAGTAAAGATCTTGCTGTTATCGAACCTGCCTTAGAGAAAATCAACGAGGCTTGGAAAGTTGCAAGTGAAGAAATGTACAAAGCACAACAAGATGCACAAGCAGCTGGAGCCGCTGGTCCTGAAGCGGGTTCTGAAGCTCAGGCTGAAGGCGATAATGTTGAAGATGTGGATTTCGAAGAAGTAAAGTAAATTTAAATTTTGACAACTAAAAAAAGCATAATCTGAAAAGATTATGTTTTTTTGGTTTTTGCGAGTTTAATTATTTTTTTTTGAAAACATTTTTAGCATTACGATAGCATGAGGAAATGTAACAGCGGCTATAAACGCAAAAAATAGGCTGTAAAAATGTTTTTCACCTTTTAAAACAAGATATAAAAGACTAATACCTGCCAATGAAACTATCCAATAAGGTAGTGCAGCTTTTGTGTACTCCATGATATGTACTCGTTTCAGATCGCCATAAGCAAATTTAATTTGCTCCAAGAGCGAAGGAATGCTGTGCCAGATGATGAAATAGATTGTAAATCCCCATATTAACGAAGAGGATTTAAAAATTACCATGAGTATGATAAGGGTAAAAAGTTCTTTAATAATTGTATTAAGTTCAATTTTATTTTGCCTCAGCGTGAGCAATAGAAACACAACTATTGAAGCCCCCAGTGCTATTGAAATTTCTTTTGAGTACAAATCTCGAAGTTTGAACCCGGCAATTTCATTGATAATCATTTTTACATTACCGTCATTAAAATAAAAGACCATGAATAATATAAACAGGCCATAAATAAAAAAATAAATCCTTTTGTAATTAGTATGAACAAGTTTTAGATCTTCTTGCCAATGTTGCTCGCCAAAATGATAGGCGCTAAACACTATGAAAAGAATAAGTGCTAAGCCAGGAAACCAATAAAATACAAGTACTGCACTTACCACTACTAGGAGATAAGTCATTAATATTTTACCAAAGTTAAAATTAGATTTATTTGTCAATGAATTTATAATTAAAATATCATTGGAACCATGAATCATACCAAAAGTAAAGATCAGAAAAAAACCTAAAATCAATTCAAAATCTTCGGGAAATAAGGTTGTAATCCACAATCCTAGGAAGCTTGAAACGATTGAGAATCTATAAATAATTTTCATAAAAAACTGTTAAATAACCAATTTAAAAGCAAAAAAAAAGAGATTTGGTAAAGATTTATATAAAAAATTGATACATTTGTTTAAACAAAACTAACAAAATTTTTAGAAAAATGACAAATTTATTCTTACCACTTGTTGCTGGCGGCGGAGACGTCAACGACCCAGTGAATTTCACATTCTTTATTGGATGTATGGCAATGATGGCAGCTTCTGCCTTCTTTTTCTTATCTCTAAATCAGTTTGACAAAAAATGGAGAACATCTGTTTTAGTTTCTGGTTTAATTACATTTATTGCAGCTGTACACTATTGGTATATGCGAGACGCATCTATGGCGGGAGACGTATCAAATGTAACTGCTTTCCGTTATGTTGATTGGATTCTAACTGTTCCATTAATGTGTGTTGAATTTTATCTTATACTAAAAGTTGCTGGTGCAACTAAAAGTCTTTTATGGAAACTAATCGGACTTTCAGTCGTAATGCTTGTAACTGGGTATTTCGGAGAAACAATGGGCAACGCTGTAATGTGGGGTACTATTTCAGGACTTGCATATTTTGTAATTGTATACGAAATATGGCTTGGTGGTGCTGCTAAAATGGCTAAAGAAGCTGGAGGAGATGTTCTACATGCGCACAAAATTCTTTGCTGGTTCGTTTTAGTTGGTTGGGCAATTTACCCAATTGGATACATGGCAGGTACAGAAGGATGGTACGATGTACTTCCAACTGAAGGCTTAGCTATGGATGTATGGTACAACATTGCTGATGCTATCAATAAAATCGGTTTCGGTTTGGTGATTTACAGTTTAGCAGTTAAGAAGACTGCCTAAAAAATATATTCACTATATCAACATTAAAAGCGCAATTCTAAATTGCGCTTTTTTTTACACTATTTTTAACGTAAAACGGCTAATAAGCCGTTTTTACTTTTTGTAACTTTACTCAAAATTTTAAAATAATGAAATTATCTAGAGAAGTAATTCTACAGCACGCTAATGCCGCATGTAAAGACAATTTAATGGAGACATTGAAGATAGAATTTGTTGATGCTGGCGAGGATTACATAACCGCACGAATGCCTGTTACAAAAAGTGTTCATCAACCTGATGGAGTTCTTCATGGGGGGGCTACTGCAGCACTTGCTGAAACTGTGGGCAGCTTTGCGGCTCATATATTTTTGGATACAGATACATATTTTGTTCGCGGAATAGATATATCTGCACAACACGTCAAGAGTATCAAATCAGGATTTGTTTATGCAAAAGCAATATGTATCCATAGTGGAAGAACAACTCAGGTATTTGACGTAAAGGTAACAAATGAAGAAAATGAACTTATTTCTTTATGTAAGCTAACAACTATTACCCTAAAAAAATAAATCTTTGATGTCTACTAATCGTTTTTTTGAACGAATCAATACACAGATTGAAAATGAAAGACCATTCATACTGAGTTCAGAGTTTGGTAAAAACTCAATTAGTGCGCGCTTACAAACAAATTCGATAACCTACAAAACAAAAGATTTTTCAGAAGAAGGATTTATTTTTGCACCTTTCGATTTGTCGTCTTCAGTTTATCTTATACCCAACGAAGAAACTGAAGAGATTGAGTTGAACGAACCCTCAACCTTTTCAGCATCTATTAACGCAGTATACGGCACAATTTCACCTGATCAACACAAGCGCTTGATTTCTAGTGCTATAAAAGCGATTGATGGGTCAGCTTTAGAAAAAGTAGTACTGGCGCGTACAGCAGAGCTAGATTTCATTAAAATGGATATAGTTCAATTGTTCTTTTCTTTGGTGTCTGCTTACCCAGATGCCTACACTTACTGCTGGTATCATCCAAAAACTGGATTTTGGTTAGGCGCTTCACCTGAAACCTTGTTAAAAATAGAAAACCACAAATTAAAAACAATGGCTTTGGCTGGAACTCAAGAGTACAATGGCTCTATGGACGTTCAATGGGATTTAAAAAATCATGAAGAGCACTCCTTTGTGACTTCATATTTAAAAAACAAACTTTCTGATTATATTTCTGACATTGAAATATCATCCCCAAAGACCATAAGAGCAGGCAAGCTTCTTCATTTACAAACTTCCTTGAGTGGTGTCCTAATTGACAATCCAAACGCTTTAAAAGCGCTTATATCAAGTATTCATCCAACACCTGCAGTTTGTGGGACTCCTAAAAAAGAGGCGATGCTATACATTAACAAATTTGAGCCTATTGACCGCGCCTTCTATTCCGGTTTTTTAGGAGAAATAAATATTTTGAAAAATAATTCAACTGTCACAAACTTAGTCGTCAATTTACGTTGTATGCATATAAATGATCTTAAAGCTACTTTATTTGCAGGGGGTGGTATAACTTCAAAGTCAGATCCAGAAAAGGAGTGGGAGGAAACAGAAGCTAAGTTACGTACTATAAGTTCTGTTTTTACAACTTAAATAACAATGTTTTAACAATGTTAAACCACCCAAAATCAATACCTTTGCACACTGATGAAATGGCCAAAACACGATTTAGCGCAGTTCATAATTCAGCTTTGTAAAGTCAAAGGGCTAAAGCATGTTGTTATTTCTCCTGGCAGTAGAAATGCTCCTCTTACAATTGGTTTTACAAATCAAAATTTTTTTAAATGCTACAGTGTAGTCGATGAACGCTCAGCGGGTTTCTTTGCTTTAGGTATTGCGCAACAAACTTCTGAGCCTGTAGCCGTAGTGTGTACTTCTGGTAGTGCTTTGCTAAATTATTACCCAGCTGTAGCTGAGGCTTATTATTCGGGTTTACCATTAGTAGTTATTTCTGCTGACAGACCACAACATTTAATCAATATTGGTGATGGTCAAACGATTATCCAACCTCACGCATTTGGTAAACATGTTCTTTTTGAAGCCAATTTAAAGCCTCCAACAAAAACACTTTTCAATAGTACTCAGTTTGCACGCGATAAAGCACAAAAATTAATCAATAAAGCCCTTGATACAGCCAGTCAGCTGATGGGCCCTGTTCATATTAATGTACCTTTTGACGAACCTTTGTATGATACTGTATCTGAACCTTTAAGCTTAAGTATTTCCTTCAAAAAAGATATAAAGACAGCACATTTTCATATTAATCCTTCGTTCCAAAAAACATGGCAAAACGCAAAGCGTAAATTAGTTTTGGTAGGGGTAAACCCACCAAATTCATTGGATTCAGTGGTAATTGATCAACTAGCCAATGATCCTTCAGTAATAGTTCTCACAGAAACAACATCTAATTTGCACCACAGTAGTTTTTTCCCTTTTATTGACCAGCTAATTGCACCACTAAACAAGGAGGGTTATCAGGCGCTTCAGCCAGATCTGCTTGTAACTTTTGGAGGATTAATAATATCAAAAAAAATCAAAGCTTTTTTAAGGGCTTATAACCCAAAACACCATTGGCATATTGATCTATACAAAGCCAATGATACTTATTTTTGTCTAAACAAACATTTTAAGATAAATCCAAATGATTTTTTTCATCAATTATTTAAGAATACTCTTTCAAACAAAAGCTCCTACTTTGATTTTTGGAATAGGGTAAAAATACAGCGTAAAAAGGCCCATAACCAGTATTTAAAATCTATGCCTTTCAGTGATTTCAAGGCTTTTGAATTGATTTCACATGCTATCCCCCAAAACTTTATGGTTCAATCCGGCAATAGCTCCGCTATTCGCTATTTGCAGCTTTTCGAGTTTCACCCATCCATTTCATTGTATTGCAACAGAGGGACAAGCGGAATAGACGGTTCCACTAGTACTGCAGTTGGAGCTTCTGTTGTTTCAAAAAAACCTACCCTTTTGATCACGGGAGATTTAAGCTTTTTCTATGATATAAACGGCTTATGGAATACTTATATCCCTTCAGACTTTAGAATAATCATAATCAATAATAGCGGGGGAGGGATTTTTAGGATTTTACCTGGAAATGATAATTCAGAACTATTTAAAACTTATTTTGAAACAAAGCACAATCGAAATGCAAAAGCTCTTGCTACAGATTTTGGTTTTGCTTACAGTTCTGCAAACTCGGAGCAAACTTTAGCTCTTACTTTAGCTGAATTTTTCAAAAGTTCATCATGCCCAAAACTTCTAGAAATTTTCACACCATCTTCTCAAAATGACAAAATTCTTTTATCTTATTTTGACCAAATAGCTTAAAATAATCTCTTGAAATGTGACTTTTATTGTGATTGCGTGTCCTATGTAATTGAGAAACTGTCCAAACAGTAATATTAATTCAAACCCAAATTATTATGAACAAAAGAGAGCAATTGATTCAAAAATATGCAAACGATTTAAGAATAAAATGCAATATGAATCCTGATATGAATCTTCTTACTAAAGTGACAATTAATTGTGGTCCATCTATATACAATAAAGATGCATCTATGGTTTCTTCATCGGATCCTTCTGAAATAGACACCATCCGCAATAACTTTTTGATTAAAAAATTAAAGTTGAGAGAGTCACCACTTCTCGATAAGGGCATCAATCAAGTGTTTGAGCTGTATGGTCTATCCAACCGAAATAAATACCGCGCTGTTGTGTATTATCTCTTGACTGAGCATTTTGGGAAAGAATCAATATTTTAAATATTCATTTTAAGAAAATACCACCGTTTTGTTGCCATACACCATTACTTTTTGGTCTATATGGTGTTTAATAGCTGTAGAAAGAACAATTTTTTCTAAGTCACGGCCTTTATTGATTAAGTCTTTGATTGTATGTGTATGCGAAACATGAACTACATCTTGTTCAATAATAGGACCCGCGTCCAATTCGGTGGTAACATAATGCGAAGTAGCCCCAATAATTTTCACCCCACGTTTAAAGGCAGAATGGTAAGGCTTTGCGCCAACAAATGCTGGTAGAAAAGAGTGATGAATATTGATAATTTTTGACGGATACGCATCAATTAGTCTTTGAGGGATAATTTGCATATAACGCGCCAAAACAATAAAATCAACCCTATGTTCCTTGAGTAACTTTAAATGCTGACGTTCTGCATCAGCACGTGTGTCTGGAGTAATTGGGATATGAAAAAACGGAATTTCGAAGCTATCTGCAATGGGCTTTAAATCCGTATGGTTACTCGCAATAAATGGAATCTCTATATTGAGTTCACCAGATTTAAATCTGCCTAAGATATCATATAAACAATGATCATACTTTGACACAAAAAGAGCCATTTTTGGTAAAAATTCGGCATCAAATATAGTCCAATCCATTGCAAAGATTTGGGCAACAGAAACATCAAAAAGTTGCTTAAGTTCGTTTGTTGTTATTGAGTTGTTTTCAAAATTGCATTCAAGTCGCATAAAAAAAACTTCTTGCTCGTGGTCAACATGTTGGTCAACATAAGTAATATTCCCTTCTTGTTTGAAAATAAAATTTGTTGTAGCTGCGATGATACCGGATTGATCTTTGCAGTTAATAAGAATTGTAAATTTTTTCATCCAACAAAATTAGAAAAAACTTTAATTGATTAACAGATTTTTTGCAAGTTATTATTACCTCGAATATGCTTACCTTTGTACCATGATTCAGATAGGGGAAATTAACAGATTAAGAATTTTAAGGGACACTGATCCAGGTTTGTTCTTGGGTGACAATGAAGACAATGAGGTTTTATTACCTAACAGGTATGTACCTGCTAATTTCCAAATTGATGATTTTATTGAAGTTTTCGTTTACCTAGACAATGAAGAACGTCTGGTGGCGGTTACAGACACTCCATATATTCAAAAGGGAGAGTTTGCGCTTTTGCGTTGTAATGCCGTAAACGAATTTGGTGCATTTTTAGATTGGGGCATGGTTAAAGAGTTATTTTGTCCGTTTAAAGAGCAAGCCTTTAAAATGAAAAAGGGAGGTTGGTACTTGGTATACTGTTATTTAGATGAGAAGACAGACCGACTTGTAGCCTCTAGTAAAACAAACCGCTTTTTGGATAATAGTGATCTTTCTGTTGCTTTGTACGATGAAGTTGATTTGATTGTTTCGCATCCATCTGATATTGGCATGAACGTTATTATTAATAAACAACATCTAGGGCTTGTTTTTAGTGGAGATATTTTTAAAGACCTAAGTGTTGGTGATCAATTGAAAGGCATTGTTAAGAAAATACGACCAGGCAATAAAATAGACATTAGCTTGGCCCAAATCGGTTATAGAAATATTGAACCAAGTGCACAAGCATTGCTAGAACTTATAACAGATCACAATGGGTTCTTAGATATAACAGACAAATCAAGTCCTGAAACCATAAAGTCCGTAGCACAAATGAGTAAAAAAAGCTTTAAAAAAGCAATTGGTTCGTTATACAAACAACGATTGATTCGCTTGGAATCAAACGGTATATATTTATCAAGTAAAAACTAATAATTATGAGTTCAATACAATGGAAAACAGCGATTGAATTTGAAGACATTACTTACAAAAAATGTAAAGGTGTTGCCCGCATTGCCTTTAATCGTCCAGATGTACGTAATGCATTTCGCCCGCAAACTACATCAGAATTACTCAAAGCTTTTCACGACGCAAATGAAGATACATCTATTGGAGTTGTATTGTTTAGTGCTGAAGGGCCATCATCTAAGGACGGTGTATTTTCGTTCTGTAGTGGAGGGGACCAAAAAGCGCGAGGTGATGAGGGTTATATAGGCAAGGATGGTTATCACCGTTTAAATATTTTAGAGGTTCAACGGCTTATTCGTTTTATGCCAAAAGCTGTAATTGCAGTAGTTCCAGGTTGGGCTGTTGGAGGTGGCCACAGTCTTCATGTTGTATGCGATTTGACATTAGCGAGTAAAGAGCATGCAATTTTTAAACAAACTGATGCTGATGTTACTAGTTTTGATGGTGGTTATGGATCTGCTTATTTAGCTAAAATGGTTGGTCAGAAAAAAGCACGAGAGATCTTTTTTCTTGGTCGAAATTATTCTGCTCAGGAGGCTTTTGAAATGGGAATGGTGAATGCTGTTGTTCCACACGATCAACTAGAAACTACTGCTTTTGAATGGGCACAAGAAATTTTGCAAAAATCGCCAATTTCCATCAAAATGCTAAAGTTTGCAATGAACCTAACTGATGACGGTATGGTAGGGCAACAAGTTTTTGCTGGCGAAGCCACTCGATTGGCCTACATGACTGATGAAGCAAAAGAAGGACGAGATGCATTTCTTGAAAAACGCTCTCCAAACTTTAACAAAAAGTGGATCCCTTGATATGGCTAACCTAAAAGCTTGGATATCGGCTGCTCGCCTGCGTACATTACCACTTTCTATTTCTGGGGCATTAGTAGGATCAGCTTACGCTTTTCATCTTGGGTTTTTTAACACCCAAATATTTTCACTTATCATTTTGACAACCCTAAGTTTTCAGATTCTCTCAAATTTTGCTAATGATTATGGAGATGGTATAAAGGGGACAGATAATGAAAGTAGAATTGGACCCAAGCGCGCACTACAGAGTGGTGCAATTAGTCCCGGTCAAATGCGTACTGCTGTAGCAATTAATGCTCTAATCAGTTCAATTTTGTCTATTGCTCTCATTCTTGTTGTTTTTGGATTAAAGCAGTTATTTTCCGCCGCAGTTTTTGTCTGCTTAGGAGGACTTTCAATTTATGCCGCCATCACTTACACGGTCGGAAAATCTGCTTATGGCTATAATGCCCTTGGAGATTTAATTGTGTTTTTGTTTTTTGGCTTTCTCAGTGTTTTAGGCACTTTTTTCTTATTCACTAAGCACATCGATCCTTGGCTATTACTTCCAGCTTCATCTGTTGGGTTACTAAGTGCAGCTGTACTTAATTTGAATAATATGCGTGATTTAGAATCTGACCGAAAATCAAAAAAGAATACTTTGGCTGGTTATTTGGGACCGAATAATTCCAAGATATACCATTTCTCCATTGTTCTTCTCGCTATCATTTTTATGCTTGTTTTTGTACTTGCCATGCCCTTTTCATATACGGTATTTTTTAGTTGTTTGGCATTTATTCCATTGCTATTCCATCTTAAGTCAGTGTATTACATTAGCAATCCAAAAGAATATGACCCACATTTAAAAACAGTTGCACTTTCAACCTTTACTTTAGCGCTATTATTTGCTCTAGGGTTAATTCTTGGACAGTAACAAAATTCTTTAATTTTAATGAAGGCATCATTTTTTCCATACCGATTAGAATTCAAACAAGCTAGTGGGACGTCCCGGGGTATATTAAAGACCAAAGAAACTTGGTTTATCAAAATTGAAGATGAACATGCGACGGGTTTTGGAGAATGTGGGATGTTTCGCGGGTTAAGTTGTGATGATCGCCCTGATTTTGAGTCAAAATTAAAATGGGTTTGCCATCATATTGACTTGGGTATTGAACAGCTTTTGATAGATTTGGTCGATTTCCCATCGATTCAGTTTGGAATAGAAATGGCTTTTTTAGATTTACTATCAGATTCCTCTAATGTTTTGTTTCCTTCAAAATTTACATCTGGTAAGGCATCTATTCCCATAAACGGACTTATATGGATGGGCGATGAGCAATTTATGAAATCCCAGATTCGATCTAAAATTGACTCGGGTTTTGATTGTTTGAAAATTAAAATAGGCGCTATTGATTTTGATACTGAACTATCCTTAATTAAAGCCATCAGAAAAGAGTATGATGTCGAGACAATAGAACTTAGAGTTGATGCTAATGGCGCGTTTTCCCCTTCAGAAGCGATGGAAAAACTCAAACGCTTGTCAGAGTTTAATTTACACTCAATAGAACAGCCTATTCGACAAGGGCAGTATGATGCAATGGCAGAACTTTGTGCACATACACCTTTACCAATTGCTTTAGATGAGGAGCTAATTGGAATTCACGATGTAACAAAACGAAGTCTTTTGCTACAAACAATAAACCCCCAATACATTATTATAAAACCTACTCTTGTAGGTGGTTTTTCTGGCAGTCAATCATGGATTGATTTAGCCGAAAAACATTCAGTAGATTGGTGGATTACTAGTGCTTTAGAAAGCAATATTGGGCTAAATGCAATTGCACAATGGACTTATCAACTGAATGTTAATCGCCCTCAAGGTTTGGGGACCGGTGCCTTATACACGAACAATATTGAGGCACCATTGAGAATAGATAATGGGCGTTTAATTTATGCGCCCTCAGAAAACTGGACAATTAATTTTTAGAGATATGTATATTAAACAAGCATTTAAAGTTGAACATGATTGGTGGTTATACCTTGTTGGGGTGATTTTGATTTTTATTGGTGTTATTCTTGGGCAAATTCCTTTTACCCTTGCAGCGTTCGCAAAGGCCATTGCTAATGGAGATGATTTGTCAAAAATGGATACAAATTCCATGATGTCACTATTAGACTCGAATTTGAATTTATTTCTAATGTTGTTGTCATTTGCGGTTGGCTTAGCTTTTCTTTTTTTTGTAGTTAAATTCCTTCACAAGCAATCTTTAAAGAGCATTACAACTTCAAGAAGCTCCATAGATTGGAGTCGTTTTTGGTTTGCTTTTTTAGCTTGGGGTGCAACAACCTTTTGCTTTATTTTATTAGAATATTTTTCGTCACCAGAAGACTATAGTTTTAATTTCAAGCCGATTCCTTTTTTGATTCTTGTCTTAATTTCAATTGTTTTTATTCCATTACAAACAAGTTTTGAGGAATATTTCTTTAGAGGATATTTAATGCAAGGTCTGGGCGTATTGGCTAAAAACCGATGGCTGCCACTTATTTTCACTTCAACGTTATTTGGATTGATGCATATTGCTAACCCAGAAATCGGAAAATTGGGTTATATGTTGATGGTTCATTATATCGGAACAGGTTTTTTATTGGGTATTATGACACTCATGGATGAGGGATTGGAATTAGCACTTGGTTTTCATGCCGCAAATAACCTCGTTGCAGCCCTTCTTCTTACTGCCGATTGGACAGCTTTTCAAACCAACTCTATTTTAAAAGATATTTCGGAACCTGAGATGTCAAACCTAGAAGTCTTTTTTCCAGTGTTCGTTATTTACCCGTTGATTTTGATTGTTTTTTCTAAAAAGTACCAATGGACAGATTGGAACGAAAAGCTTTTTGGCAGTGTTACTGCTGATTAATTCTATTTAAATACTTTGAGCACCACGGCTAAACACATTACTCCTCACGATTTTTTTCAGTTGAATAATAAAAATTATTCATTTGAAACAATTTCAAACTATGCTCAAAATCTTATAAAAACCGGTACTGAGAACGAATATAATTTAGGTTTATTTATTCTTAAATGGGTTGATGAAAATGAACACATAGATCTTAAAACTTCCGGAACAACTTCTGAACCAAAACTCATTTCTGTTTCTAAAACTGCTTTTGTTAATTCTGCAAAGGCAACAGGAAGTTTTTTTAATTTAAGCCATGGCGACTCTGCCTTATGCTGCTTACCATTCTCATACGTTGCCGCAAAAATGATGTTTGTCCGTGCTTGGGTTTTAGGTTTGAAATTAGATTTTATTGAACCTTCATCTCAGCCTTTGCAGCATATCACTAAGGTTTACGATTTTTCAGCTATGGTACCTTTACAGGTCCACAATTGTTTTTCAAAAATAAACAAGATCAAAATGCTTCTTATTGGAGGTGCACATGTGTCAGATTCCTTGGCTACTAAATTAAAAGGCCATAGTTCTGCTGTTTTTGAAACTTTTGGAATGACCGAAACAGTCAGTCATATAGCAGCTAAAAATTTGACTAAAGGGGAAGAAGATTTCAAAGTTTTACCAGATATTTCTATAGCCACAAATGACAATGGTTGCCTAATAATAAACGCACCAAAATTGAGCTCAAAAGTTTTACACACAAAAGATGTGGTTTCGATAACGTCCAAGAACTCTTTTGTTTGGTTAGGTCGTTACGATAATGTCATTAACTCTGGTGGTCTAAAAATCTACCCTGAGCAGTTAGAAAAAATAATGCAAAATCAGATTAAAAGTCGATTTTTTATTACTTCAATACCAGATACTGTATTGGGGCAAAAGGTGGTGTTAATAATTGAAGGAAAACCTAAAACATTACATTTAGATTACAGCACTATTGAACCACAAAAGCATCCTAAAAACACTTATTTTGTAGATAAGTTTTGCACAACAAATTCAGGAAAGGTTCAACGTCAAAAAACACTAGAAACACTAAACTTGGATCACCCCTAAATTGAATTCTTTTTCAATAGGAGCGTGGTTAGCGGCCTCAATTCCCATACTAATCCACGTACGTGTTTCTAAGGGGTCAATAACTGCGTCTGTCCAAAGTCTTGCTGCTGCATAATATGGCGATACCTGTTCGTCATATTTTTGCTTTATACTTGATAGCAACTCGGCCTCTTTTTGATCAGATATTTTTTGTCCTTGCTTTTCTAGTGCTGCCTTTTCTATTTGAAGCAGTACCTTTGAAGCGCTAGAACCACTCATTACTGCCAACTCAGCACTTGGCCAAGCAACAATCAATCTTGGATCAAAGGCTTTACCGCACATGGCATAATTTCCAGCACCATAGCTGTTCCCTATGATTATAGTAAATTTTGGTACAACGCTATTGCTGACCGCATTTACCATTTTGGCGCCATCTTTTATGATTCCGCTGTGCTCGCTTTTGCTTCCTACCATAAACCCAGTAACATCCTGAAGAAATACCAGCGGTATTTTTTTCTGATTACAGTTAGCAATAAAGCGTGTGGCTTTATCGGCACTGTCGTTATAAATGACACCTCCAAATTGCATTTCTCCTTTTTTGGTTTTAACCAATTTTCGTTGATTTGCTACAACGCCAACAGCCCAACCGTCAATACGGGCGTAGGCTGTTATTAGTGTTTTTCCATAGCCAGCTTTATATTCCTCAAACTCTGAATGGTCAACCAATCTTTTAATGATTTCATAAGTGTCATACTGCTCGGTTCGTGAATGAGGTAAAATCCCAAAAATATCTTCCGGATTTTCTTTTGGCTTTATAGCTTTTATTCGGTTAAAACCTGCATTTTCGGCATCTCCAATTTTATTTATTATGGCTTTAATTTTGTCTAAAGCATCTTTATCATCAGTGGCTTTATAATCTGTAACCCCACTGATCTCGCAATGCGTAGTTGCTCCACCAAGAGTTTCATTGTCAATGCTTTCGCCAATTGCTGCTTTTACTAAGTAACTTCCAGCCAAGAAAATACTCGCTGTTTTGTCTACAATAATTGCTTCATCGCTCATAATTGGGAGGTAGGCACCACCAGCCACACAGCTGCCCATTATGGACGAAATTTGTGTGATTCCCATACTACTCATAACCGCATTATTTCTAAAAATACGGCCAAAATGTTCTTTATCGGGAAATATTTCATCTTGCAGGGGTAGGTATACACCAGCTGAGTCTACTAAATAAATTATTGGGAGTTTGTTTTCGATGGAAATTTCTTGTGCACGTAAATTCTTTTTGGCTGTTATAGGAAACCATGCTCCAGCTTTTACTGTGGCATCATTTGCTACAACAACACATTGTCTTCCTGAAATATATCCGATTTTTACAACGACCCCAGCAGAAGGACATCCTCCGTGCTTTTCGTACATGTCTTCCCCAGCAAATGCACCGATTTCTATAGCCTTTGATTTTACATCCAAAAGATAGTCTATTCGTTCACGGGCACTCATTTTCCCTTTAGCGTGCTGTTTTTGAATTTTATTTTTTCCGCCGCCTTGTTTAACTTTTATAAATCGTTTTCTAAGATCTGATAAAAGAAGTTTATTTTGATCTTCGTTTTTATTAAAATTGAGGTCCATCTAATAATCTTTAAAACAAAAGTAACAATTATCTAGATTTAACCGATTTTGTTTAACGAAGATTTACAATTAAAACCATTAATTTTAATTATTTGGTTGTGCCTACAGTTTTGTCGATAAGACCAATAATTTTATTTTTTTCGAACCCTAATTCTTGCAGTTCAGAAATTGCTGAATTCAAATCAGCTAAAATTTTTGATTTTTCACTCATTAGCTTAGCTTCAAACTCCTTCTCTTGAAGCTCTATTAATTTGTTGGCTACCATTTGAAACAGCTCTATTTGTTCTTTAGATACGTTGTTATATAAACTTTCATTTAATCTGTAAAGAATACTTCTTGATAAATTTAGAGTTGCTGATTCTGTTGCTAGTTTTTGAATATTATTAGTCAAAGATGTTAATAATTCAGCTTCTGCCTTTATGCTTTCTTCACTTTTATTGCCAATTTTCATTCCAGCTTTTGTAGTTAGGGTTTTAACAAACTCTCGTGCGACGTCTGGTTGTTCCTCAGCTAAATACTTTACATCATAGTCATTCTGTCCATTAGATCTTTTGATTACATTAGAAACTCCCATTCTAATGCTTCCGTCATAAAAATAGGCGCCACTAGATAAGTTTATTCTCTTAATTCCACTATTTGCAGATCGAACAGGTTCACTAAATCCTTTAGGAGCAATATAAGCTGCTGTTATATCTTTTTTAATTTTTGCAGTATTTTGAGTTGAGTAACACCCCATTAACAATGTAAAAGAGCTTAGTATAAATGTTATTTTTTTCATTTGGGTAGGTTTTTCATGATTTTACTCTTGCGTAAATATAGCAATTGAACACCTTCACAACTTATAACTTTCGTATATCTATATTTGATTTAATAATCTAATAATCTAATAATCAATTGATTAGACAAAAATATATACGTATATCAATTATGTAAAAGCGAATGTTTGTAAAATAAATATTCAAACATAATATTCCTTGATAGTACTAAACACTCTAGTTGTGCTAAAAAACATAAAAATTAAATTTTTTATAAAACATAAAAGTTAAGTTTTAGATTTTCACGATATTTGATTTTGAATTTAGAATTTAGAAAAATGAATAAAAACACAGTTTTGGCATGGGCCACATTTATCATGATTTTTGTAGGCTTTGCGTTGATTGGTCTAGGGGCTTTTCGTTACAATGATATAGCCGGCTGGGGCTTTGCTGCAGTAGGAATTGGTTTTTTCGCTATAGCTTGGGTTTTTAATGCACTTAAAGGACGTGTTTAATGAGCAATAGCGACGATAAAAAAATAATTTTCTCAATGACGGGGGTAACCAAAACCTTCCAAAATGCTAATACACCAGTACTTAAAAATATATACCTCAGTTTTTTCTATGGAGCCAAAATAGGTATTCTTGGATTAAATGGCTCGGGTAAATCAACTTTACTTAAAATAATTGCTGGGATTGACAAGAATTATCAAGGAGATGTGGTATTTTCTCAAGATTACTCCGTGGGTTATCTTGAGCAGGAACCTGAACTGGATAGTGATAAAACAGTCCTTGAGGTTGTTAAAGAGGGCGTTGCTGAAACTGTAGCTGTTCTAGATGAGTATAATAAGATCAATGATATGTTTGGACTTGAGGAGGTATACTCCGATGCCGAACGTATGGAAAAGCTTATGAATCGTCAAGCAGAGCTTCAAGATCAAATAGACGCTTCCAATGCTTGGGAGTTAGACACAAAGCTCGAAATTGCAATGGATGCTTTACGCACACCTGATGGTAATCAGAAAATTGGTGTATTGTCTGGTGGTGAACGCCGAAGAGTAGCTTTATGTCGTTTACTTTTGAAAGAACCTGATGTTTTGCTTTTGGATGAACCTACTAACCATTTAGATGCTGAGTCTGTTCATTGGCTTGAACAACACTTGGCTCAATACAAAGGTACAGTAATCGCTGTAACACACGACCGTTATTTTTTGGATAATGTTGCAGGGTGGATCTTGGAACTTGATAGGGGAGAAGGTATACCATGGAAAGGAAATTATTCTTCTTGGCTAGATCAAAAGTCAAAACGTTTAGCTCAAGAAAGTAAAACGGCTTCAAAACGCCAAAAAACCTTAGAGCGTGAGCTCGAGTGGGTACGTCAAGGAGCCAAAGGACGCCAAACTAAGCAAAAAGCTCGCCTTAAGAATTACGATAAATTATTAAATCAAGACCAAAAGCAATTAGACGAAAAATTAGAAATATACATTCCTAACGGTCCACGTTTGGGAACAAATGTGATAGAAGCAACAGCAGTAAGTAAAGCTTATGGAGATAAATTGCTTTACGATAATTTAAATTTTAATTTACCTCAAGCAGGTATTGTTGGTGTAATTGGTCCTAACGGAGCTGGTAAAACCACCATTTTTAGAATGATTATGGGTGAGGAGGCAGCCGACAAAGGGGCCTTTAAAGTTGGTGAGACAGCTAAAATTGCCTACGTTGATCAAAGCCATTCTAACATAGACCCTGAGCAATCTATATGGCAAAATTTTTCTGATAATCAAGAACTCATAATGATGGGGGGGCGGCAAGTTAATTCTCGTGCATACTTGAGTCGTTTTAACTTTTCTGGAAGTGAACAAAATAAAAAAGTTAAACTGCTTTCTGGTGGAGAGCGTAACCGATTGCATTTGGCTATGGCTCTCAAAGAAGAAGGTAATGTTCTGCTTTTAGATGAGCCTACCAATGATTTAGATGTAAACACTTTACGTGCTTTAGAAGAAGGTCTTGAAAGCTTTGCAGGCTGTGCCGTAGTTATCAGCCATGATCGTTGGTTTCTAGATCGGATATGCACTCACATCTTAGCCTTTGAAGGCAATTCGGAGGTTTATTTTTATGAAGGTAGTTTTAGCGAATATGAAGCCAACAAGCGTCAACGTTTGGGTGGTGATTTGATGCCTAAACGTATTAAGTACAAAAAACTGATACGTTAAGCTTAGCTATTCAACGGCTGTTTTTTCATTATCATCTTCTCTGAGCTTTTGAATACGTGCTTTTTTATAAATCGGCAGAAGGTAGGTTATTGTATAGCTAAAACCAGTTCCTATTTTACTACTGTCGTATGTACGCCCAAATCCAGGAATGTATAAATTCTCAAAATTTGACGGACTTTGTTCCGCTAAGCGCGCTTTAATCTGCACATTTAGTCCTAGAAATACATTGTTTAGCAATTCGGCTTTAATACCAAAAATAAGTTCTAACCATGCAGCAGTCAATTCATCAAATTCTTTACTGTCGTCGTTGACGATTCCTCCCCATGTTTGTCCATTTGTATCGTAAATGGTATACCGGTCCCTTGTTTGACTAAAACTAGAAAAACCAAAGCGCAATCCACTAATGATTAAGTTTTCCATGCCTAACCAGTTCTCATATAGGTTGTAGTCTATTCCTGCTTTGAAATAATTTCCTTTTGCATTTGAGTCCAAATAACTGGTTGATGTTGATTTTTCTTCAAAACCAAGCTCACCAGCGGTGTATAATTTTTTACTAAGCCTGTAATCAGCATTCAACTCAAACCCAGAGTAATCAGATTCAAAAGCTGTCCTTGCTAACCGACTGATGTCTACACCAAAGCGCAAACCATATTTTTCTTGAAAAACAACACTGTCTTGTTGAATGTTAGGTTTTTTTTCTTCTAAATTACTTTGGGCAGATGTAAGACCAAAAGCAAAAATTAAACAAAGTATACTAATGGAATATTTTGACATGACTTTCATTTTCATTAGTAACTTCACTGATTGTAATTTCAGTGCTTATCATCCAAAGATCGATATCCTGCTCAATACTAAAACCCTGAATGCTAAAATTGTTCTTATATCCACAAGCACTAGAGACATAAATCGACTCAGTTTCATAAGCAATACTTATGACATCAGGATTTCCTTCAACTTCATTGTCTACTATATCATAGTTCGAATACAATTTAAATTGTGTTTGATTTTCAGAACCGTTGAGTGGTAATTCTATTACTGAACGTGAATTAACAACTTCTCCAAGGATTGTAACTTCATTACCCTGATTATCTATACCTACTGCGAACAAGCCAGGTACAGTTTTTGGAACTTCAAAATTTTCAATATCGAAAAACTCAATTACCAATCTAGGGGTTGTTTGTGTATTTTCACTACAAATATCATCTGGTTCACAAGAAACCAAGCTAATAAGAATGTATATGAACAATATTTTTTTCATAAAAAAGCTAAATTCTTTTTTCCAAAAGTACAACATTTTCTACATGATGTGTCTGTGGAAACATATCTACTGCTTGAGTTTTTGTGATGCAGTAAGATGGATTTAATATTGCCAAGTCACGCGCCTGTGTGGCACTATTGCAACTAACATATACAATCTTCGAAGGTAAGATTTTCAAAATTTGTTGAACTACATCTTTGTGCATTCCATCTCTGGGAGGATCTGTAATGATCACATTTGGGTGCCCATTTGTTTTAATAAAATTATCATTGAAAACGGTTTTCATATCGCCAACAAAAAAATCGATATTATCAATTTTATTATGTATGGCATTTTCCTTAGCCGCTTTAATAGCATCTGGAACAGCTTCGACGCCAATAACTTTTTTCGCCTTTTTAGCAATAAATTGTGCAATGGTCCCAGTTCCTGTGTACAGGTCATAAACCAACTCATTCCCAGTTAATCCTGCAAAATCTCTTGTGATTTTATATAAATTGAGTGCTTGTTCAGAATTGGTTTGATAAAATGATTTGGCGTTTATTTTAAATTGTAATCCCTCCATTTCCTCAACTATATAAGTTTGTCCATTATAGCAAACGACCTCTTGATCAAAAATAGTATCATTGCCTTTTGGATTGATTACGTATTGTAAAGATGTGATCTCAGGAAATGAGTTTTTTAAAAACTCCATAACAATTTCAATTTGCTGTTTTGTGCCTGAAAAAAATTGAACAACAACCATAATTTCTCCTGTACTGCTCGTCCGAATCATCAATGTGCGGAGTATACCTTCTTGCTGTCTTGGGTTAAAAAATGGAATATTTTGATCTGTAGCAAAATTTTTAAGACCATTTCGAATTGCATTGGAAGGATCGGCTTGCAGCCAACATTTGTCAATATCTAAAATTTTATCCCACATACCCGGGATATGAAATCCCAATGCATTTCTATTTTCGATGGTCATATCTGCATTAATTTCTTCGAAAGAAAGCCAACGGTTATTACTGAAGGAAAACTCCATTTTGTTTCTATAAAAATAAGGTTTACTACAACCCAAAATAGGAGTCACTTTTGGCAATTCAATTTTGCCAATACGTTCCAAATTATTTATAACTTCTTTTTCTTTGAAATAAAGTTGATATTTATAATCCATATACTGCCACTTACATCCTCCACAAGTACCAAAATGCTCACATTCAGGTTTTACTCTGTGCTTGGAGTATTTGTGGAACTTTATCGCTTTTGCTTCGTAATAGCCTTTTCTTTTTTTGAAAGTTTGAACATCTACCACATCGCCAGGAACGGCATTAGATAAGAACACAATTTTTCCGTCGGGCGCTTTAGCTAAACTTTTTCCTTTAGCCCCAGCGTCAAACACTTCTAATTCAAAAAATTCTTTTTTTGTTTTTTTTCTGCGCATACTTGCAAAAATAATGCAAAAATATATGCTCTTCCCATTGAAAGTTAATAAATAAGATATTTTTAAATCTTCTTTTCTAATAATTATAAAAAATCTTACTAATTTGCAGACCATCTTATGCTATTCATGCTTATTGGAAATCGATTTTTACCTAATATTTTAATATTTAATTTATATGTCCGTTCTCAATACTATTTCGTCAAAAGAAGCTATCGATTTAGAGTATAATTTTGGTGCACATAATTACCATCCGTTACCGGTAGTTCTCAACAAAGGCGATGGTGTATTTGTTTGGGATGTCGAGGGTAAAAAATACTACGATTTCCTGTCTGCATATTCATCTGTTAATCAAGGTCATTGCCATCCAAAAATTGTTAATGCCATGATTGATCAAGCCAAAACTTTGACCCTTACTTCTAGAGCTTTTCATAACGATCAATTGGGTCGATATGAACAGTTTATAACCTCGTATTTTGGGTTTGATAAAGTTTTACCAATGAACACTGGAGCCGAGGCTGTCGAAACGGCTCTTAAAATTGCTCGTCGATGGGGATATGAAGTAAAAAAGCTTCCTGTTAATAAAGGTAAAGTTATAGTATGTGAAAACAACTTTCATGGCCGGACTACCACAATAATTTCATTTTCAAATGATCCTGTTGCACGAGATAATTTTGGTCCCTATACAGATGGTTTCATCAAGATCCCCTACGACGATATTAATGCTCTTGAAAATGTTTTAGAAACACATGATGATATTGCTGGATTTTTAGTGGAACCAATCCAAGGTGAAGCAGGCGTCTATGTGCCTGCTGTTGACTATTTGAAGAACGCTAAGGCACTTTGTGTAAAGCACAATGTATTATTTATTGCTGACGAGGTTCAAACTGGAATAGCGCGTACAGGTCGTTTATTAGCATCTTGTGGGAATTGCAGTTGTCCAAATAAAGATTGTTCTGATGCTGCAGAAGTAAAGCCCGATATTTTGATTTTAGGTAAAGCCTTGAGCGGAGGTGTTTATCCTGTATCTGCTGTATTGGCTAATAACTCTATAATGAAAGTAATAACACCAGGTTCTCATGGCAGTACATTTGGTGGTAATCCAATAGCTGCAGCCGTAGCTATTGCAGCACTTGAAGTTGTAAAAGAAGAGCAATTAACTGACAATGCTGATCGTCTTGGAAAACTTTTTAGAGCCCAACTTAATAAATACATACTAAGCAGTTCAATAGTTAAGCTAGTAAGAGGGAAAGGATTGTTAAACGCTATTGTTATTAATGACTCAGAGGATAGTGATACGGCTTGGAATATATGCCTTAAACTAAGAGATAATGGATTATTGGCTAAACCAACTCATGGTAACATCATACGTTTTGCTCCTCCGTTAGTTATGACGGAGGAACAATTACTTGATTGTGTTCAAATTATCGTCAATACCCTTAAGACTTTTGAATAAAAACATGCCTTTTAGTTTAACTTAAACTAAATCGCTAAAAGGATTATTTGATAAGGGCAATGTGCTTATGCACTTTGGTTTATCTCCTCCATCATTTTTCTCCACTCTTCCTGGACTTCACTGATATCCCCAGTGGCAAGAATATAGATTGTATATAAAAGATAAAGCACATTGATAATAAGAATGACAAGTGCTACAGTTTTTGCGGTTTCCATACTGTTAGCATTACCTTCATAGTCATCAGGATTCAATTGTGCCTCTTTAAGTTTTTTGTTTGCTATCAAGTATGCAGGTCCAGAAAGTAAGAAGCCTAGTCCAGCAAAGCAACAGCACAATAGACCCAAAATACTGAGTACATAAATCAGTGTTGTATTTAGTGATTTTTTCATAAAATGAATTGTTTTATAATGTAATTTGTAATGATTGTACCAATAGAAATCAATGAAAAGATATTGATGCTTTTTTGCTGAAATTTAAATTTAAAAAATCGAGTAAGGATGATTAATACAGCTAAAATCAGTAGCGGGTAAATTGCAGGGTACATCCAAAATGCAGCTGCAAATTTTCCTTGAAAAACGAATAAAAGGGAACGTTGAAATCCACAGCCCATACATTCCAAACCAAAAAGTGATTTGCTAAGGCAAGGAAACATGTAATTCTCGAAAGTCATATTGGTTTTGAATTTCAAAGAAATAAATAATTTATCGATTTTTAAAAAAAATCAAGCATCAATATTGAATTTAGTTTAAAGACCTTTATTTTTATATAATAAATATGATAGAATTATATGGGGACAAATTCTTTAAAATACATCGTGTTATTAACTGGTAGTGGTATACTTATTTATGATGATATTTCTACTGAATCAATGGGAATTCTTTCTCTAATTGGTCTTATTTTGTTGGTTGTTGGCATTTATTTAATCTCAAAAGGGATTGGAGAAAAGCCCAAAGTTGATCCTTATGCTGTTCAATCTTATGACGAAGAAGAATGAAGTTAAACATCAATGATTACGTGTCTGTTTTAGATGATGATCTTTCCGGCTTTATAACAGCCATCTCTGGATCATGCATCACTATTGAAACCACTTCCGGATTTGAAATGATTTACGAAGCATCTGAATTGGTTAAAATTGATAGTAATTTATTGAAGTCGTCTTCTTTTAAAGGTCAATCGTTACAAAAAATTCTTTCTGAAAAAGAATCAAAACAAAAAAAGTCATCAACAAAATTAAAAACCAAATCACGCCTGCAACTTCCTATGGAAGTAGACTTACACATACATCAATTGGTGAAATCAACCAAGGGCATGCAAAATCATGATATACTAAACCTTCAATTGGACACTGCAAAAAATCGACTCGAGTTTGCACTTTCAAAACGTATACAGCGTATTGTATTTATTCACGGCGTAGGATCTGGAGTTCTTAAATTGGAATTGGAATATCTATTAAAAAGATACGATCAGTTGAAGTTTTATGCAGCAGACTACCAAAAATATGGACACGGCGCCACAGAAGTGTATATTTTTCAGCAAAAAAGGATTTAGAACGTAATAATCGTTTCGTAAGTTCCTAGCTCAAGACTATCCGCAGAGAGCACTGAAATATCAATATTAAATAGTGTAATAGTTATGGTTACAATGCGCTTGAATTGATTAGGGTTTGTGGTTTGTACTGCATATGAATTTGAGAAATTTTCGTCTAAAAATCGTGCAGATGATGATCCAGAAGCGATGTCATCAAATAAGTTGCCATTACCATTTTCATCTTCGTTAATTGTAAGGGTACCATCACCATCATCATCTTGGTCTAAATAGTCAGGAATTGAATCCCCATCACTATCTTGAGCATCTGCCAAATCCCCATCGTTGTTAGGGTCAGGTTTTTCATTGATAGTGGGTACATTGTCTCCATCGTCGTCATAATCTTTGTAGTTTGGTATACCATCCCCGTCTGTATCCCCATCAAATTCTAAGGCTGTAGGAATCCCATCATCATCATCGTCCTCAAAAACCGATACGAACTGAGCTGTTCCGCTAGTTGAGGCATAGTTTTGTGTAACAGAAATCCCTGCAGGAGGTATTACAGCACAAATTAAATCATTGGGGTCTCCATTGTATGATCTGTAGTGAAATTGCTTGCTATTTCCATCAATGGCAACGTTCTGCGTAGCACCAGATTCTTCAGGATTAAACATAGCCTCTGTGGTGGTCGTTCTTGGAATCAACAATGTAAGTGATTCAAATGGATCTGTACGTGTATCGTAAAATAAAAAACTAGATGTTATATTGGATCCATCATCGGCAGTTTGAATTTGACATAAGGATAGTTCTTTATCAAAATCTAATTGAACTTGTAATACATCTCCATCATTACAAGCTGATATCAGCAATAAAACTGAAAATAAATAAAACCATTTGTACATATAGCAATACTTTGCTACAAAAGTAACAGAATTAAGAAATAAAAGTATTGTTATTGCCAATTATTTAATTTGATTATTTTTGTTGAACTTAATATACAATCTTTATGTTGCCTATTTATTTAGATAATGCTGCTACCACACAGGTTCGCGAAGAAGTAGCGGATAAAATGGCGGCTGTTTTGAAATCTAATTATGGCAATCCCTCATCAACACACACTGTAGGGCGATCATCCAAATCAATAATTGAACAATGCCGTAAGCGTATTGCAGCACATTTTAATGTAAAACCTTCTGAAATTATCTTTACCGCCGGTGGTACCGAAGCAGATAATTTAGTCTTGCGTTCTGCAGTATGTGATTTAAATGTAGAGCATATCATTAGCTCAAAAATTGAGCACCATGCTGTTGGCCACACTATTAGTGCTTTAGCACAAACAACAAATATTAAGGTTAGTTATGTAGATGTGTTATCTGACGGTAGTATTGACTTGAAGTATTTGGAGGAACTTTTAACTAAATCAGCAAAAAAAACTCTTGTTTCATTAATGCACGTCAATAACGAAATAGGGACAATATTAGATTTAAAGTTTGTTGCCGATTTATGCAAAACCCATAATGCTTTATTTCATAGCGATTGCGTTCAGTCTGTAGGTCATTATCCACTTGATTTAGAATACATTCCGATTGATTTTTTGGCTGCTAGTGCACACAAATTTCATGGTCCAAAGGGGATAGGCTTTGCTTTTGTGAGAACTGGTTTAGGGGTACAGTCTATAATTACGGGTGGTTCACAAGAGCGTGGCTGTCGTGCTGGAACAGAAAGTCTACACGATATTGTTGGAATGGATGAAGCCTTGACTTTGGCTTATGAGAATTTATCTTCTGAAAAGGCATATGTTTCTGATTTAAAAGCTCATTTTATTAAGTTATTGAAGACTGAAATACCAGAGGTTATATTTAATGCAACGTGCGATGATTCTATCAAAAGCACCTATACACTAGTCAACGTTTGCTTACCAGTGTCGGAAGCTAAAGCCCCTTTATTTTTGTTTCAGTTAGATCTTAAGGGCATAGCTTGTTCAAAGGGCAGTGCTTGTCAAAGTGGAAGTGATAAAGGATCGCATGTTTTGGCGCAAATTCTTTCTGCTGAAGAACTTAAAAGACCATCAATTCGGTTTTCTTTTAGTATTTATAACAACGTTGACGAATTGGACAGAGTAGTCAAAACGCTGAAAGAATTAGTTTTTGAATCCGCCTAAAAACTCATGTTCAATCTAAGGTTAAATACCCTAGGAGTCAAATAATTTGGTATAGAATATTGGCGCTTAGAATAAACATCACGAACCCATGTATTTGTTATTGAATTCTGGACGTCAAATAGATTAAAAATCTCCACTCCAACCGTCAGTTCCTTAAAGCGTCTTTTCCAACGTTTATTTGATTTGTCTTTTGGGTTGACCACAACATATGACATTCCTATGTCCGCGCGCTTATAGTCAGGTAAACGGGTTTGGTATTGATAAACATCAGCATAACTTGGTGATCCGCCTGGCACTCCAGTGTTGTAAACCAAATTTAAATACATCTTCATGTTGGGTAATTTTGGGATGTAGTCTTGGAAAAGCACCCCAAATTTTAAGCGCTGGTCCATTGGCCTAGCAATAAAATCTCGTCCACCTATAGATTCTTCAGTTTTTAAGTAGCCAAAGGAAAACCACGACTCTGTTCCAGGTACAAACTCTCCGTTTAGTCGTAAATCTAAACCATAGGCGTATGCTTTGGCATTATTATTAGCTGCATAACGAATTCGTACATTTTCAACTGTGTATGGATTAACATCAGATAGGTTTTTGTAGTATAACTCCGATATTAGTTTAAAGGGTCTTTTCCATATTTTAAAACTGTATTCGTGTCCTGCTACAATATGTATAGATTTTTGTGCCTTTACATCGCTATTTACGGTACCGTTTAAATCTCTGAGTTCTCGATAAAAAGGAGGTTGGTAGTATATTCCTGCGCTGATTCTGTAAAGCATGTCTTTACCATCATCAGGCTTAATACTGAATTGGGCTCTTGGACTAAATACTATTTGCTGTTTCTTGTCAATATTTTCGCCACTGACTGTCCATTGGTGGGCGCGCACACCAAAGTTATAAAACACTTCGCTGTTTCCAAGCTTGCTGCGCTTACTCCACTGTCCAAAGCCCTGTAATCGCTCTACTTTAGTTTCATTCGTTGCACGAATGTTTTCAAACGGTGCTAAAGGACCTGTATTTGGCGTATAGGGTTGATTATCAAACTGATCTAAATTGGGGGGATTTATAGAAAATCCAGCAGAATCGATTACTTCCCACTCCACAACACGATCGCGTATATCTTCATTGGTATATTTAATTGACCATTGGAAATGATTTTTATTTTTTTTGTAGTCACCTCTGTGTTCTATAGTAGTAATTAATGCGTCAAGATCATTTCGCGCATGGTTGATTTGACCTCCAATACCTTCAGAAAATTCGACATCACCTAAGTTTTCATCACCAATATTACTATTTACTTCTCCCAGTCTGTATTGTGCCAATATATCAAAATACTCTTGTTCTGTAGTATGGAAGCTTGAAGCAATGATTTTTAAATTTAAATGGTCATTAATTTGATAGGCTCCTTTAAGTGCTCCAAAATAGGTATTATACTGATCTTGTTCTTGCCCTTCGTAAAACACCAACAACGCAACCGGATTTTCAAGTGTTCCAAAGTTTGTTTGTCTTGTTTTTGGTGCATAATTATAGACATTTGATGCTATGTTACCCAAAAAGCTCAACTCAAATTTCGGATTAATTTTATAGCTTAAATATGTTTGTGCGTCTAAAAACTTTGGGTCATAATTTGTTATCGTTTCCTTGGCATCAACAAGCAAGCTATTATCTCTGTAGCGCAAGCCAACTAAGGCCGAAAACGAATTGTTTTTGCTTATACCTTCAGCAGTGATGCTCCCCCCTAAAAGGCTTAGGTCAGCACGGACACCAAAACTTGAGGGTTTTCGGTATTTAATATCTAAAACCGAAGATAGTTTGTCTCCATATTTTGCCTGAAATCCGCCTGCTGAAAACTTTAAGTTTTCAACCATATCTGTATTCACAAAACTCAACCCTTCTTGTTGTCCAGAGCGCACCAAAAAAGGACGATAGACTTCAATATCATTCACATAAACCAAATTCTCATCGAAATTTCCCCCACGTACAGAATATTGTGTGCTCAGTTCATTTGAAATATTTACTCCTGGTAAGGTTTTTAGAAGGTTTTCTACACCTGGTTGCGCTCCTTTTATAGTACGAATTATATTTGGTGAAATTGTGGTGACTCCCTCAAAAACAGATCGTCTTGTACCAGTTATTACAACAGTTTCAATTTGTTCAAAATCTGATTTTAAAACTGGATTAAATTCAAATTCTTGCCCATTTTCTAAATTAAATACAACTCGAATCGACTTGTAGTTGACATGCGAAAATTCGACTTCCACATTTCTGGCGGCGGGTATTTTTAAAATATAAAAGCCATTACTGTTTGATACTGTTCCTAAAGTATTGGCGCTCACGGTGGCATTTTCTATAGGGTTGTTTTCTTGGTCAAGAAGGATACCTCTTAAAGTTGCGTTTTGTGCAAATAATTGTGTGTTGATGAAAACTAGTAGGAGAGTAGTGTATAAATATCTGATTTTCAAAATATAATGGTTTATTTTCTGTAAAAGGTTGCCTCAAATTTAGAACTATTTCCAACATTATCTGTGACTATGAGCTTTAAATTATTTTTGGTGTCAACCACAATACCGTCATTGAAGTCATGTGTAAGTGTGTTGGTCTTTGCGTCATATTCCATTAAAATCCAATGTCCATTTACAGTACCCCTAAAGTTTTTAACACCAGAAATTGCATCTTCGACCTTAATTTTCAAAAAACGGGAATTGCTAAGCCAGCTACCCTCTTTGAAGTTTAGCGGCTTCACTACTGGTCCTTGATCGTCTCGCCCTAAGGCATACGTTCCAAAATATTTCGTTCGAATAGTTAAAGTCCTCCCTTTTCGTGTGGTTGTGTTATGGTACAACTTACCATATGGAGAAACTTGGCCAATATAAAGATGTGCTAAATCTTTGGCTTCAAACTGACTGGCATCAAACTTTATTGTTATGGATTTTTTTAACGGAATGCTAGGATCGTGAATTTTTAAGGTGTCGTTTTTCACTTTGAAGTCTAGATGCAGGTCATCATAAAGTGCATATGCGGGAATTTCCACTTGAATCAAATCTTCATTTAATATGGTAGATTCTGAAGCATTTACAAAAGTAAACTCATTGGGAATAGATTGTTCTTTTCGGAGTTCTTTAAAAACGCCAATAATTGGTATTTGAACAGTAGTTGTATTGTTTTTAAAGTCTTTTATTTCTACAGAATAAGACGAATTAGTACTGTCTTTGATACTTAGTATTCCGTTTTGTTCTTGAAACGAAAATAAGCTCAAAGGGTTGTTTTTTTCAACAAATAATTTTTGAATACGTTGTTTATTTGATCGGTAATGAGCGTAATCTATGTAGCGATTAATATGTTTTGTTTCCGTAAATGAAAACCGCTTGAAATCAACACCAATAGATTTTTTTCCATTAAAAAATGCTTCAATCTTATAAACCCCGTTTTTATTTGCGGCATAGTCTTGACGGTCATTCGCTACTATACCAAAACCAATTGTACCAAATGCCTTTATCGGTTCAGCTATGTAATTGCCGTTGGCTTGTTTTCGGAGTCTAATTTTCTTCTTTTCTTGATTGCCTTCAACATGACTGCGGTTAGAAATAGGGTAGGCATAGAGCTGATAAAGCTCAGGAGCTGTGGTGTCCTTGATGTCAAAGCCAAAGAGCATAGGATTTATGGGTCGCTCATGCTTATCACGAATTTCGAAATGTAAATGAGGTCCAGAAGAACCTCCAGAATTTCCTGAATAAGCTATCATTTCGTCTGCATCAATTACCAAAGTACTTGGCTTGGGGAACAACTCAATTTCAAATTGTTCTTTTAGATATTGTTGTCTTTTAATATACTGCTCAATAGTTGGTGAAAATTTTTGTAAATGCGCATATACAGAAGTATAACCATTCGGATGCGTAATGTATAATGCTTTTCCATATCCATAGCGAGAAATTTTTATACGGCTCACATATCCTTCAGCTATTGTATATACCTTTAGGCCTACTTTTCCATTAGTTTTGATGTCCAGACCTGAATGAAAATGATTAGAGCGAAGCTCAGCAAATGTACCTGAGAGTACCAATTGAATATCTAGAGGAGAGCGGAAGTAGTCCTGGGGATAGGGCGATTGTGCAGCAAGATTGAAGATGCACAATAAGAATAAATTTTTTAAAATCTTCATAACATGTTCTTCAGCTAAAATATTGAATTGAAAACAAAATGCAAAGGAATTGATTTGCTTAAATTATTTTGAAAATAAATATAAAGAAATTGCGAATTTAGTTATGGAATGTTAAATTTGTAACAAATGGTATTGAAATTGTAGATGAGCAAAATCGAAACGATAGTCCAAACGCTAGAGCAAAACACAAATCAGATTATTGATCAGATTGGACTTTTACAGAAAGAAAATGGAGCTCTCAAAAGGGAAATTATTGATTTAAAGACCCAGAACAAAGACCAACTTCTGCTGCTTGAAGAAAAACAAGCAGAATTTGATTCTTTGAAAATTGCAAGTTCAATGCTTGGCAGTAATGAAGACAAACGAGCATCAAAGCTCAAAATAAATGCTTTAATCAAAGAAATAAATGATTGCATTGCAAGTTTATCGGACTAAATACAACTTATGAGCGAGCAATTAAAAATTAAATTATCTATTGCCAATAGGGTATACCCCTTGACAATAGCAGCAAGCCAAGAAGAAGGTTTGCGGATCGCTGCTCAAAAGATTGATGCAACCGTTAAAAAATTTGAACAAAGCTATTCTGTGCAAGACAAGCAAGATGTATTGGCAATGTGTGCCTTACAATTTGCGGCTGAATCGGAACAAACTAAAATAAACAAAAACAGTTTAAGTAATGCGCTTGAACAGCGACTGGTTGATTTGAACCAACGTTTGGAGCAGCACTTGGACGCCGACGTTCTTTAAAATACAATAATACATACTGCCTGTATTGGTCAATTTTTTGATAAACTCAACGAGAATTCTATAAATGGGGTTCGTTTAAGTTGTAAAAGCATGCTGCCTTGTCGCAGACCCTTGATCAGCTTTTCAACCCTAAATCCTGTTAAAAAGGAGTTTATACAAAACCCAGATCTTTACAGGCTTTTTTTTAATTTAAATTAATATCAATGGACCAAAATATAATATTGATATGTTCAGGAGCCACTATTTTTGGACTCATTATTGGACTTATCATTTCAAAAATAAAAGAAAAAAACAATGCCACTCAAATAACAAAAAATGCAAACCGCACTGCAGAAGAAATTATTTCAAAAGCAAAATCAGAAGGGGAGGCTATAAAGAAAAATAAGATATTTCAAGCTAAGGAGCGATTCCTTGAACTTAAATCGGAACACGAAAAGGTAATATCATCACGAAATAATAAAATGGCGGAAGCTGAAAAACGTACCCGTGACAAAGAATCACAAATTTCTTCGGAACTTTCAAAAAACAAAAAGTTAGGTGATCAACTTGAATCTGCAAAAAAAGATTATGAACTTCGACTAGGTTTGCTAGACAAACGCCAAGAAGAGTTGGATAAACTACATAAAAGTCAGGTGCAACAACTTGAAGTGATATCTGGTATCTCTGCTGAAGATGCAAAGACGCAATTGGTAGAGTCTCTTAAATCTGAAGCCAAGAACGATGTGATGTCTTACGTACAAGATAAAATGGAAGAAGCTAAACTCACAGCTGAGCAGGACGCTAAAAAAATTATAATTAATACCATACAACGCATTGGTACAGAAGAAGCAATAGACAATTGCGTGTCTGTCTTTAATATCGAATCAGATGATATGAAAGGCAGAATTATTGGTAGAGAAGGGCGTAACATAAGGGCCCTTGAAGCTGCCACTGGAGTTGAAATTATTGTTGATGATACACCTGAAGCTATTATTTTATCCTGTTTTGATTCGGTTCGTCGAGAAATTGCACGTCTTTCTTTGCACAAGCTTGTGACGGATGGACGAATTCATCCAGCACGAATTGAAGAAGTAGTGCGAAAAACACAAAAACAAATAGATCAAGAGATTATTGAAGTAGGAAAGCGTACAGTTATCGACTTGGGTATTCATGGTTTACACCCAGAATTGATTAAAACCATTGGCCGAATGAAGTATCGATCGTCTTATGGACAAAACCTACTTCAACATTCAAGAGAAGTAGCGAAACTTTGCGGAGTAATGGCCGCCGAATTGGGATTAAATCCAAAATTAGCTAAACGAGCCGGGCTTCTCCATGACATTGGAAAGGTGCCAGACTCTGAAGTTGATATGGAAACTCCTCATGCTATTCTAGGCATGCAATGGGCTGAAAAATACGGAGAAAAAGCAGAGGTTTGCAATGCTATTGGCGCACACCATGATGAAATTGAAATGAAGTATTTACTTTCGCCAGTTGTTCAGGTCTGTGATGCTATTTCTGGGGCTCGCCCTGGCGCAAGACGTCAAGTTTTAGACTCTTATATCCAAAGACTGAAAGATTTGGAACAGATTGCATTCAACTTCAAAGGCGTACAAAAAGCTTATGCAATTCAGGCGGGACGCGAGTTGCGTGTAATTGTCGAAAGTGAAAAGGTAGATGATAACAACGCAAGCCGATTATCGTTTGAAATTTCACAGAAAATTCAAACCGATATGACGTATCCCGGTCAGGTAAAAGTGACTGTAATCAGAGAAACTAGAGCAGTTAATATTGCAAAGTAATCCTAAATGGATAGATTAAAAAAAGAGTTTGTTTCGACTGCTTTTTTTAGTTATTTCTCGGATGAAAATTAGTCATAACCTCTTTTAAATGGCTTCTATCTACATGCATATAAATTTCTGTTGTAGTAATACTTTCATGCCCAAGCATGACTTGTATGGCGCGTAAATCGGCTCCATTTTCTAAAAGGTGTGTTGCAAATGAGTGCCGAAAGGTGTGGGGTGAAATAGATTTACGTATGCACGCTTTCTGAGCAAAAGTTTTTACAATAGTAAAAATCATTGCTCGTGTGAGTTGACGGCCATTTTGGTTTAAAAATAAAGTATCTATGTGTAATGGTTCAATTTTAAGCAATGAACGAGCGTGTTGTCTGTACAAATTAATAAATTTTTGAGTATGTTCTCCAATAGGAACAAAACGCTGTTTATTGCCCTTACCATTGACTTTTATAAATCCTTCATCAAAAAATAAGTCAGAGAGTTTTAAATCGGTAAGCTCACTTACACGTAAGCCACAACTGTATAATGTTTCAATAATAGCTCTATTGCGCTCACCAAGCGGGTGACTCAAATCAATTACGGCAACAATCTTATCGATTTCTTTTACAGAAAGTGTGTCAGGAAGTTTTCGTCCAATTTTTGGGGCCTCAATTTGCTCCAAAGGGTTAGAATTGCGGTAGTTTTCAAAAATAAGATAATCAAAAAAACTGCGTAAGCCCGAAATTACACGCGATTGTGTTCGAGTATTAACGGATTTAGCCAGTTCGTATAAAAAACTTTTTACATGATCAGTTTCTATTTCAGTAGGGGTTTCCGAGTGTTTGTGCTGTTCTAAATAGGAAATTAGCTTTTGAACATCTAAACGGTAATTGACAACAGTATGATTAGATAGACCACGCTCAATTTTCAAGTAATGCTCAAAATCACGAAGGGCGTTATTCCATTTCATCTGTTTACATGTAATGTAGTTAATCTAACATCTAAAGCATTATTTAGTTGTACAACTAATTTTTTAAAAATGTTTTATACCTCTAAAATACGACTATTTAGGTATTGATATTTAGTTTTTGACAAAATTAAATATAAGAATTAGACAGAGTCTTGAAATAAAATCAAAAACTATTTGAAAAGAATAGAAAACCCACTTATATTTGCACTCGCATATGGAGAAATGGCAGAGTGGTCGAATGCGGCAGTCTTGAAAACTGTTGAGGGTCACACCTCCGGGGGTTCGAATCCCTCTTTCTCCGCATATAAAAACCCACAACTCTAGTTGTGGGTTTTTTGCTTTTCGAAATATTGCAATCATTTAGAATTGCAAAGGACTGGATATAGAGGACTCTTCGAAAAGCTTTTTTCTAGGTACTAATATTTTTTAAGAATTTATCGAATTCTTTCAAGGCCTCCTGCTGAGATTTACCATACTGTTCTTTAATATAGCCAACGAATTGAGTTTTACTTCCTTTGATTTTTTCCCAATCGTCTCCAGTAATATTACTCCACATAGCTTGAGCTTTTCCTTTTACAAGTTCTTCTCGACCTTCCCATTTGAGTTGATCATATTCTTTGTACAATTCCTTTACTTTTTCTCTAGCCTCTGTAGTCGATAATTTAAACTTTTCTTGAGCTAATTCTTCAAATTTTTCAATTTCTCCCTTCACATTTTTCAATTCTTTTTTTGAAACATTCCATTCATCTTTCGCTTTTGTTTTTAATTCTTTCCAGAATTCTTTGATTTGTTTTTCCATGGTTTTTATTCTTTTAGATTTGGGTTTATTTAACTTAATTAATAAATTAAAGTTAGGTTTAGGTGTTTTTTAATTTAATCTTGGGATTGAATATATAAAATATAATGTTATTTTCAAAATTCTAAGTTTTAATTTTGAATACACTTGGTCTATTTAATTTCCCTATTTTTGTAAAAAATATAATTTATGAGTTTACTTAATGCCCTAAAATGGCGCTATGCTGCAAAAAAATTTGATGATTCGAAAACAATTTCTCCCTCTGAAATAGATAAAATAAAGGAAGGGTTTAATCTTTCTGCTTCGTCCTATGGACTTCAACCTGTAGAGCTGTTGTTGGTTCACAATAAAACCATTCAAAAGGAACTTGTACCCATGTCGATGAATCAACCGCAAGTCGCACAAGCATCGCACGTTGCTGTTTTTTGTGTTAAAACGTCAATAGACACTGACTATGTAATCGATTATTTCAACCGCATTAAGGAAATCCGTCAAACACCTGACGAAATACTTGAACCCTACCGCTCACACATTATTGAAAGTTTCAGTTCTAAAACAACCGAAGAGGTGTTTTTGTGGAGTGCTAAACAAGCTTACATCGCAATGGGTAATCTACTCGCAGTTTGTGCTGACCTCAGTATAGATTCCTGTCCTATGGAAGGTTTTGAGCCTGATAAATATGATGCCTATTTTGATTTAAAAGCAAAAGGTTTACGTTCTGTTCTTGTAATGCCATTGGGGTATAGAGCTGAGGATGATCCTTTTGCCTCCATGCAAAAAGTACGTAAACCTATCACTGATTCTGTAACTGATATCTTTTAGATTATGCCTGGATTTGAATTATTTGGCGATGCCGAGCGCAAAGAAGTTCAGGATGTATTAGCTTCTGGTGTCTTGATGCGTTATGGGTTTGAAGGTATGCGTAATGGTCATTGGAAAGCTAATGATTTAGAATTGGCTATCCAGAATCGATTCCGTGTGAAACATGCTCAATTGGTAAGCAATGGCACTGCTGCAGTTAGCATGACTCTTGCTGTTGCTGGCGTTGGTGCTGGTGACGAAGTGATCATGCCTAGTTTTACTTTTGTGGCCAGCTTTGAAGCCATTATGATGATGGGTGCAACTCCAGTTGTTGTTGATATTGACGATACTTTAACACTTGATATTGAAGGTGTAAAAGCTGCAATCACTTCAAAAACTAAAGCCATTATGCCAGTTCATATGTGTGGAAGTATGGCAAATTTAGATGCTTTAAAATCCATTTGTAACCAACACAATCTTATATTGATCGAAGACGCTTGTCAAGCCATTGGAGGTTCTTACAAAGGGAAAGCACTCGGTACTTTTGGCGACTTAGGCTGTTTTTCGTTTGATTTTGTCAAAACTGTGACTTGTGGTGAAGGTGGAGGAATCATCACAAACAATGCTACATATGCCAAACGCCTCGACCATTTTAGTGATCATGGACACGACCATATTGGTAAAGATCGTGGGGCAGAAGATCATCCATTCTTAGGATATAATTTTCGAATTTCAGAGCTAAATGCAGCTGTCGGATTGGCACAGTTCAAAAGAATTGATGAATTCTTGGCGCTACAAAAAAGGAATTACACCATTCTAAGAACAGCTTTGAGTGGTATTGATGGCGTTGAGTTTAGAACTGTACCAAACGGAGGGGTGGAAAGTTATGCCTTCTTGAGTTTTTTCTTAGATGATTTAAGTACTGCAAGAGCAGTAAGTAAATCCTTTAAAGCGAATGGAATTGATGTTTGTTTTCACTATCACGACAATAATTGGCATTACATCCGTAAATGGGATCACCTTAAAACGCAAAATTCTCTTTATCCATTATCTAAAGAACTCTGTGAAGGTCTAAGTTATTTAAAAACAAAAGATTTTTCTAAATCTGATTATTATATTGGCCGAAATATATCCTGCTTAATTAAAATATCATGGACAGAAGAAGAAGTACACAAAAGAGCCAAGACCATGGCCGAATGCATAAAAAGCTGTAATTAGTAATTGATGTAATCAATTATTTCAAGTCCGTAACCAATCATTCCAACGCGTTTTTTCTGTTTGCTATTAGAAATTAAATTAAGTTTTTGAATGTTAAGATCATGTAGGATTTGTGCACCAATCCCAAAATCTTTTTCATCCATGTTTATGCTTGGTGCTTTTACTACTGTACCATCTTGTTGAATATCTTTCAATACGTTGAGACGTTTCAGCGTTTTCTCTGGACTTGAGTTTTGATTTATAAATACTATCGCACCTTTCCCTTTTTTATTAATCACGCGAAACATCTCATCCAATTTCTTGTTGGCATCGTTGGTTAGTGTTCCTAGAACATCATTGTTAACAAGAGTTGAGTTTATTCGCGTAGGAATGGTTTCGCCTGTATTCCAATCGCCTTTAGTAAGTGCAATGTGAATAGCGTCATTGGTAGTTTGCTGATAGGCTCTTAATCTGTAACTTCCAAATCGTGTTTCTATCTGAAAATCGTTCTTTTTTGCGATTAGAGAATCATTCTGCATGCGGTAGGCTACAAGAGCTTCAATAGAAATAATTTTTAAATCAAATTTTTCGGCGACTTTTTTTAGTTCGGGCAAACGTGCCATAGTTCCATCCTCATTCAAAATTTCCACTAGTATTCCTGCGGGTTCAAAGCCAGCCAAGCGCGCCAAATCTACAGCAGCTTCTGTGTGTCCTGTTCTTCTTAAAACACCCCCGTTTTTGGCTTTTAAAGGAAATATATGTCCAGGACGTCCAAGGTCTTGTGGTTTCGTATTGGGGTCGACCAAAGACTTTATCGTTTTTGCACGATCAGAAACTGAAATTCCAGTAGTACATCCGTGGCCAATTAAATCGACCGAAACAGTAAACTGCGTATGGTGTAAAACGGTGTTGTTTTGAACCATCATATTCAAATCTAATTCATCGCAGCGTGTTTCTGTTAGTGGAGCGCAAATAAGCCCACGTCCATGAGTAGCCATGAAATTTATCATTTCTGGCGTGACTGCAGCAGCAGCAGCTATAAAATCTCCTTCGTTTTCACGATTTTCATCATCGACTACGACCACTACTTTTCCCGCTTTAATGTCTTTAATAGCGTCTTCTATAGTGTTTAATTTTTGTGACGAAGTTGATTTCTGAATTGATGTCATGAATTGTTTTTTGCAAAGATAGGAGAACAGTACTAAAACTTATGAAATTTTAGTTAAATCTTCATTCATTTTTCTATTAAAATAAAGGCGATACAAAAAGAATAGGGGGAGTGCTAAAATAATAAAAACTACATTGTGTGTCATAAATTTCTTTTTTAGTAGCTTGTAAAACTCAGATTGATTCTTCAAAACTTTTGGCAATAATACCAGAAAGAATATAAGCGCAATTAGTGATAAAGAAATGAGAATTCCACCAAGAATTTGAATACCATTATTTCTAAGTATTAAACCACTCATACCAAATATCAGCATACTTAAGTGAGAGTAGCTCGCTAATGTTGCATTTTCATGATAATCTTCCAAATGGCGTATTCCCGCTTCATAAGATTCATTACTTAAGTTCCCCGAAAGCTTAAGCTCAAGTTCTGAAATACCTCTATTATGTAAGACCTTTAGCGCATTATTTTTATCCGCTAATTTTAATCCGTAGTACCTAAAGTTTTTAATCAAGTCGATTAGCTTATCGTTTTCAAAACGATCGATCTCATTTGTATCTATAGAATGTTTTTCTAAATTTTGTTCCTTCACTAATTTTGATCTTACTAGCTTTAGTTTTATTGGAATAAGAAGGGCATCTATGTCCATAAGTGCTCTATCTTTTGTAGCTCTGCTGGTAAGGTAGATACTAAAGGGAAGCATGATGATACCGGCAAGCCAAGTTGCAAAAACGGGGTCTAAACTTCCATCTTCAGAACTGTTTTTAGCGAAGATACTTATGAAGTGATAAGTCAAAAAGATCAAAATTGCAATAACCAGAGGAAGTCCTATACCGCCCTTTCTTATTAAGGCACCCAATGGGGCTCCTACAAAAAATAAAATAATACACATTAAGCCTAAAGCAAATTTATCATGAAGTGCAACAATGTGTTTATTAATATTCATGTTAGCAATAAAAAATGATTTATTCTTTACTTTAATATCATCTTGCACAGAATTGACAGAAGTAATTGCCATCTCGTACAATTGAATTAGTTTTTTATTTGTAAATAAATCAAAAATATTTTCAGGACTTTCAACAATTGAATCACTTTTTACAACATTATAATTCAGGTTCAAATTATTTTGATAAGACCTTGAGTTCATTGTTTTTGAAAATACATCTATTGATTTCTGCCTACTTATATAAAGGGAATCAATAGTTGTATTGAGTTCTTCTACACCTAGCATATTAAAACGTGCAGAGGCGTCTTTTTGTTCAAAATCTACATTATTGAATTTTGAAATATCTATATTTATGACGTAACGGTCAAAAGTACTTTTTATTTGCGGCCTATTTTTTGTTCTTTTTTGATAGTTAGCAGGTTGTATTTCATCATAGTAATTTCCATCATAAAGAATTAACTGAATGAGGTCTGATGATTCGTCACTGTAAAATTCTCCAGTCTTTGACTTAATTACAGTATAGTTTGCAGAAGAATTTCCTTTTTTTTGATGGATGATAACATCTTCTAAAAATTCACCATTCTCACCACTTTTTTTGGCGACTTTAATATTGATGTCCTGCAGTTGATTGAATTGTCCTTCAGCCACAATCATTGCGGGTTGAACTCGGGCAATATTTCGTCTAAGATTAAAAAAATTAAACTCTGCCAAGGGGATTACATTATTGGCAAAGAAAAAGCTAACTATAGCCAAAAAGACGATAAATATACTCAAGCTTTTCATGGCACGTTGAAGCGAAATCCCAGTTGACTTCATTGCAGCAAATTCATAGTTTTCTGAAAAATTCCCAAACACCATGATCGATACCAGTAGTATGGTTAGTGGTAATACCAAAACTACTATTCGTGGAGAGACAAAAAGAAGAAACTTAAGAATCACATCAAATTGCAAATCTTTTCCCGCTAGTTCTGCAATATATACCCATACGGATTGCAGTAAAAAAATAAGCATTAAAATAGTAAAGACACTAAAGAATGACTTTAAATAGGTGGAAAGTATGTAGCGGTCTAATATTTTCAATTTTACCCTAATCTAAATTATTGATGTAATAATCATTGTAGCGCGCAGCATCAAAGTTAAAAAAAGATTGGGATAGGGGAGCATTTGTTTTGAAATCCAAAACAGTTAGTGTTGTTTTTGTGTCATTAGAACCGATTTCAATTAAATTATAGATATGCTTGGTCAAAGTGTCGATCCCTAGCAGGGCATATTTAATCTCAGAATTTGAGTCAATTGGAATTAGTTTTATGTATTGGATTTTTCGTCCAAATTTTTCCTGAATAATATCCATTGAATAATTGTATCCTGACTCATAAAATGACAGTAATTTACTCGGTGCTATGGTATTATCTTCATCTGGGTTTTCAGTAGAAATAGTTACTTCCTCATCTTCCGGACTTATTGTGTATAATTTGACGCCATCAAAAACACGTTTTATACCCAAAATATCAAGTACATACTTATCGCCTTCTAAGGTTACTTTTCCTTTGGTTTCCTGACGTATGTTTTCTGCCTCGTTTTCTAGTACATACTTGAACGAAATTTGGATATTTTCATAAGACTCTACCTTTTTGTTGACCTGGTTAAGCAACTGCTTCGCCTGAGGGTCTTTGTTCTGTGCAAATAGTGTTCCAATAGAAAATAGTGTACAAAATAAAATATTTTTTTTATAAGAGTTCATTGTCTAATAATTGATTTAATGCAACTAAATCAGAAACTAAAACTTGTCGTGCTTTACTGCCTTCAAATGGCCCGACTATACCGGCGGCCTCTAGCTGATCTATAAGTCGCCCTGCGCGATTATAACCAAGTTTCAATTTACGTTGTAATAACGAAGCAGATCCTTGTTGAGCAGTTACAATCACTTCCGCAGCTTCACGAAACAATTTGTCCCTGTCGTCTATATCAATATCAAGACTTGTGCCAGATTCTTCACTTATGAATTCAGGTAGAATGTATGCACTAGCATAGGCCTTTTGCGCGCCAATGAATTCTGTTAAGCGTTCTACTTCGGGGGTGTCGACAAAAGCACATTGTATACGTACCAAATCGTTACCTTGAGTGTACAGCATATCGCCTCGACCAATTAATTGATCCGCACCAGAGCTATCTAAAATTGTTCTAGAGTCAATCTTTGAAGTGACTCTAAAAGCTATTCGGGCTGGAAAGTTTGCTTTTATAATACCTGTTATCACGTTGACTGAAGGACGTTGGGTAGCAATAATTAAATGAATTCCAATAGCGCGGGCCAACTGCGCCAATCGGGCAATAGGCGTTTCAACTTCCTTGCCAGCAGTCATGATTAAATCCGCAAATTCGTCGACAACCAAAACAATATATGGTAAAAATTTATGCCCGTCATTGGGGTTCAACTTACGCGCCTTAAATTTTGTATTGTATTCTTTGATATTTCTACAAAAAGCAGTCTTAAGCAAATCGTAACGATTGTCCATTTCAATACACAAAGAATTTAAGGTGTTTATGACTTTGGTATTGTCTGTTATAATCGCATCATCAGAATCGGGGAGTTTAGCTAAGTAGTGCCGCTCAATTTTATTGAATAAAGTTAATTCCACTTTTTTCGGATCGACCAAAACAAATTTGACTTCGGCAGGATGTTTTTTGTAGAGTAGTGAAGTAAGTACGGCATTAAGTCCTACAGATTTACCTTGCCCTGTAGCACCTGCCATGAGCAAGTGTGGCATCTTAGCAAGATCTACAACAAATGTCTCATTGCTAATTGTTTTCCCCAAAGCAATGGGTAATTCCATCTCTGATTTTTGAAATTTTTGTGAAGCCACAACTGAATTCATTGAAACAATGGTTGCATTTTTGTTTGGCACTTCAATACCAATAGTTCCACGACCAGGGATCGGTGCAATAATACGAATACCTAAAGCTGAAAGTGAAAGGGCGATATCATCCTCCAAATTTTTGATTTTTGAAATTCGAATACCAGCGTCAGGAATGATTTCGTAAAGCGTTACAGTAGGCCCTACTGTAGCTTTGATACTGCTAATGCCAATTTTATAATTGCTTAGTGTTTCTACAATTTTATTTTTATTGTCTTCAAGTTCTTCTTGATCGATTGTAATACCTTCAGAATCATATTTCTTAAGCAAGTCTAAGGATGGAAATACAAATTTGGAAAGTTCTAGTGTTGGATCAACTTCACCAAAATCTTCAACTAACTTTGCAGCTAAATTATCGGTTTCAGAAACTTCTTCTTCTGTAACAGTAATTTCCATTTTGACTCCAGAATCCCCACCAGCTACGGCCTCAACTTGTACTTCATCTTTTGTGATGCTTGAATGTTTTTGTATTGTTGGCTCTAAATTTTTTAGGGGTACCTCAAAAGCAGAGGTTGTTGATTTTTCATCAACCATTTCTTCTTGATTGTTTTCAAATGTGTGATGAATAGGCGAATCAATGATTTGTTCGTCATTTTTTGTTTTATTCTTAAAAGTAAAGAGCTTAGCTATTTGTTGTGGAGTAACTTTGAAACGAATGGCAATATAACATATGAAGCAAAATACTAGGAGCAGGGCAGTGCCTATTTTGCCTATGTAATCTTGGAAAAATAAATTTAATTGATATCCAATACTTCCACCAAGATTAGGCAATGCATTGAATACATAACCAAATGTTATAGAAATCCAAATGATGCCAAGCACACCCCATACCCAATGACGAAATAAGCGTTGTTTGGAAGTGTTCATTAGAACACTGACTCCGGAAACAATGAACAAGCCAGAGAATATAAACGAAGCAATTCCAAAACCCTTAAAAACTAAAAAATGACTTATCCAAGCCCCGATCTTGCTGAGCCAATTATTAGATTGTATATCTCTGCTTGTAAATCTATTTAAAATACTTTGATCACTTTCCCCGGTAAAGAAGTACGAAAGAATAGAAATGAATATAAGTAAACCAAAAATAACCAAAAAACTTCCAAGCACTAGCCTTTGTGGATTGGTGAGTGTGATTTTTGGAATGATTTTTTTCTTATCCTTGTTGGCCGATGTTCTGGTCATAATCTATTGTAGTTAAAACAAAAATACAAATTATAATACTTTATTCTTGTAGGTAATGGAAATTTGTTTTAAACAAAAAAAGACCCAGTATTAACTAGGTCTTTTTTTAATAAAATTTATGTTTTATTTTCTTAACTTAAAAACGATCTGCATTCATCACTTTATTCCAAGCTGAAATAAAATCTTGAACAAATTTCTCATTATTATCGTCTTGAGCATAAACCTCAACAATTGCTCTAAGCTCAGAGTTTGACCCAAAAACTAAATCTGTTCTAGATGCTGTATGTACATTTGCGCCAGTTGTTCTATCCAATGCCGTGTAAGAGTTAAATCCGGATGGTTGCCACTTTACTTCCATCGACAAGAGCGTTTTAAACCATGTATTGTCAAGTTTCCCATCAGTCCAAATTCCATCTCCAGAAGTTGAAATACCCATAGCACGTAGTCCACCAACCAATACAGTCAACTCAACAGGGTTTAAACCAAGTAATTGTGCCTTATCAAGCATAATTTCCTCAGTGGAAACCGAAAACTCTTTTTCAGAATAATTTCTAAACCCACATGCTCTAGGTTTTAAGAGATTAAATGAAGCTACATCAGTATCTTCTTGAGTAGCATCCCCACGTCCAGTAGTAACAGCTACTGTTGTTCCACTAGCCATTTCAATACCTACTGCACCACCAATAACAATAACATCGGCAACGCTGGCAGTTGTTTCATTTGATATTTGTTCATAAACTTTTATTACACTTTCGAGTTGTGAAGGGTTGTTAACCTGCCAGTCTTTTTGAGGTTCCAGACGGATTCTTGCACCATTAGCACCCCCACGTTTATCAGATTCTCTAAATGTAGAAGCAGAGGCCCATGCAGTTTCAATCATTTGTTGTTGAGTCAATCCGCTATTAGTCAATGCATTGCGGACCGCCTTTACTTCTTTTTCTGAAAGAACTTTGCCAGCTACAACAGGGTCTTGCCAAATATAGTCAACATCTTTAAAATCTCCTGCAACATAGTTGCTTTTTGGCCCCATGTCTCTGTGAAGAAGTTTAAACCAAGCACGTGCAAAGGCCTCACCGAAGGCATCAGGGTTTGCTAAGAAACGCTCGCATATTTTGCGGTACTGCGGATCTACTTTCATAGACATATCTGCTGTAGTCATCATTGGTAGTACTTTTTCATCACTACCGTCAACTTGAGGTACCATATCCTCTTCAGCACAATTTATGGGATGCCATTGCCAAGCACCAGCAGGGCTTTTTTTACATTCCCATTCATATTTGAACAATAGTGTTAAATATCCCATATCCCATTGGATTGGATTTGAGGTCCAGGGCCCTTCAATTCCGCTGGTTATTGTATCTACACCCTTCCCAGATTTATGTGAACTTAACCACCCAAACCCTTGATTTTCAATAGCTTCACTTTCAGGTTCAGCACCTACTTGAGCTGCATCTCCAGCTCCGTGTGCCTTACCAAAAGTATGACCTCCTGCAGTTAGGGCAACTGTTTCTTCGTCATTCATTGCCATGCGCTTGAAGGTTTCACGAACATCCTGAGCCGATAAGGCTGGATCAGGATTTCCGTTTGGGCCTTCAGGGTTAACATAAATAAGCCCCATTTGTACTGCTGCAAGTGGGTTTTCTAAATCTTGACGAGTTTTACCATATCGATTATCTCCGAGCCATTCGTCTTCAGCTCCCCAATAAATGTCTTTTTCAGGATGCCAAATATCTTCTCGTCCTAGAACAGTGCCATGGTTAGGCCCCCCCATATCTTCAATGGCAACGTTCCCAGCAAGAACTAGCAAATCAGCCCAGCTTAGACGATTCCCATACTTTTCTTTTATTGGCCAAAGGAGTCTTCGGGCTTTGTCTAAATTTCCGTTGTCTGGCCAAGAATTCAAAGGCGCAAAGCGTTGTGCTCCAGTTCCAGCACCACCACGACCATCTCCAGTACGATAAGTACCAGCAGCATGCCAAGTCATACGAATAAAAAATGGACCATAATGTCCATAATCTGCTGGCCACCAGTCTTGACTATCTCTTAAAACTATTTTGATGTCGTTTTTTACAGCATCAATATCTAGGTTTTTGACTTCTTTTTTATAGTTAAATCCTACTAGGGGATTACTCTTAGTATCATGCTGACGTAATATATCTAAATTTAATTGGTTTGGCCACCAATCTTTGTTTTGCGTTCCGAGGTTCGGTTGTGTGGTTGAACCGTGGAATGGGCATTTACTTTCGCTCATAGTGAATTGATTTTTTTTAATGAATATTAACCAAATTTAAGAATTAAAATAGTTTTTATATGAGTCATAATTATTGTTAATTCCTATTGATGAATAATTAATGATTATGAGTCTGATTTAATAGTTTTTATTTTGAAATTTACAGCAACTACAAACAAGGTCATGAATGGACTGATCCAATTGAAAAAAGCATAAACAAAATATTCTGCTACAGACACACCCAACACACTACTTTGATAAGCACCACAGGTATTCCAAGGGACAAGCACTGAAGTTACTGTTCCCGAATCTTCTAGGGTTCTACTTAGATTTTCAGGTGCTAAGCCTTTGTCTTTATATGCTTTTTTAAACATTTTTCCAGGAACTACAAGTGCTAGATATTGATCAGAAGCTGTGACATTAAGTGCCAAACAGCTAGCTACTGTACTAGCAAAAAGGCCAAATGTAGAAGTGGCTAAGCTTAACAGTGCGTTACTAATCCGTGACAACGCACCAATAGCATCCATTACACCACCAAATACCATAGCGCATATGATAAGCCAAATAGTACCCAACATACCACTCATGCCACTAGAAGAAAATAAGTCATTGAGTTCAGTGCTTGTGGTTTCTACCGCAGTTTCAACTGTCATGGCTTGCATCACTGCTTTGTATGCCGATTTAAAATCCAAAGATTCGACGCCACTAATTTGAGCGAGAATATGCGGTTGTGCCATAATTGCTGCAACTGCAGCCAAAAGCGTCCCTAATAATAATGCTGCTAATGGCGGTGTTTTTTTTACGATCAAAACAATTACTATGATAGGAACAATGAATAGAAGAGGCGAAATATAAAAAGCTTTTCCAATAGCATCGAGCTTATCAGAAATGTCAGGAGTTCCTGAAACTTCTAAGTTTAAACCAATAATCAAAAAGAGTATTATAGTGATTATAAAAGTGGGTACAGTTGTAATCGTCATATATTTTATGTGGCTAAACAGATCCCCACCTGCCATAGCAGGTGCAAGGTTTGTTGTGTCACTTAGTGGCGACATTTTATCGCCAAAGTAAGCGCCTGAAAGTACAGCTCCTGCAGTCATTCCGAGAGAAACGCCTAATGTTTCACCAATGCCAATCAGTGCAATACCGACTGTAGCCGATGTGGTCCAGCTGCTACCTGTTGCAATTGAAATTACGGCGCAAATAAGCACACAGGCAACTAAAAAGAAAGTAGGATTAAGAATTTGCAATCCATAGTATATCATTGTCGGGATAATTCCGCTTACAAGCCATGTTCCAGCAAGAGCACCAACCATTAGTAATATGAGTAATGCAGCTGTTGCTGTTTTTAAGTTTTCGGCTACTTCATCTATCATTTGACGATAACTAACTTTATTAAAAACACCAACCACTGCCGCTACTGCTGCTCCCAACAAAAGTATAAACTGATTACTTCCACTTAGCGCGTCATCTCCGAAAACAAAAAACACATTATAAAACAACATCACGACCAGTGCTATGACTGGAATGAGTGCCTCACCTATTGAAAGCTCTTTGTACGTTGTGGAATATTTGTTTTTTTGGTCTGTCAAAGGTTCATGTTGTTTCATTAAAGAAAAACAGTTTAAGTTATACTGTAATATTACAATTTTTAGGAGTTTTATGCAACCTGAAATAGGAGGTTACCTAAGTTTTGGAAATGCTGATGGATCAGATTCATGCATAATCGCATAAGCAGCTTCAAAAATATCTTCTTTTGAAGGTTTACTGAAATAGTCGCCATCCGATCCGTAAGCTGGTCGATGTGCTTGAGCTGTTAGCATCTGAGGTTTGCTGTCCAGGTTTTCGTAAGCGTTGTTTTGCTTTAAAATTTCAGTTAAAATATAGGCAGAAGCTCCACCGGGTACATCCTCGTCAACGATGAGCAAGCGATTTGTTTTTTCTAAACTTTTAGAAATATCATTATTTGTATCAAAAGGGATGAGCGATTGCACATCGATTACTTCAGCATCGATACCTGCTTCTGTGAGTTCTCGAGCAGCCTGTTCAACGATACGCAGCGTAGAACCATAAGAAACAATGGTCAAATCATTTCCGAGTTTCAAGTTTTCTACAACACCAATTTTTGTTCTAAATGCACCAAGATTATTTGGCCTTTTTTCTTTTAGTCTGTAACCGTTTAGGCATTCGACTACTAGTGCTGGTTGATCACTTTTAAAAAGCGTATTATAAAAACCAGCAGCTTTAGTCATATTCCTTGGAACGAGTACATGTACACCTCTTATCAGTCCTAGAATACTCCCCATAGGAGATCCCGAATGCCAAATGCCCTCTAAGCGGTGCCCTCTTGTTCTTATGATTAATGGAGCCTTTTGTTTTCCAAAAGTTCTGTAATGTAGTGTAGCCAAATCATCACTAATGGTCTGTAATGCATAGAGGATGTAATCTAGATACTGAATTTCGGCAATTGGTCGAAGACCTCGTAAAGCCATTCCAATGCCTTGGCCTATAATAGTGGCTTCACGAATACCGACGTCTGCAATGCGCGTTGCTCCGTATTTCTCTTGCAGCCCCTCCAAACCTTGATTGACATCACCAATGGCACCTGAATCTTGTCCAAATATAAGCGCTTCAGGATATTTTGAAAAAATTTGGTCGAAATTATCACGTAATATCACGCGCCCATCTACAAAATTTGGTGTTGGGTCATAGGTAGGTGCAACAGCTTCAATATTTTCAGGTCTTTTTGGCGATTCGCTATAAAGTAAGCTGCTGTACTTGGTTTGTGTTTCTTTGGTATACTGATTTATCCAATTTACTAAGGCTCGTTTTGCAACTGATTCGTCATTAATAAAATATTTTAAAACACTTCTAGATACGCCTAAAACGTCTTTACGCATTGGATCTTTCAAGGTTTCAAGAGCAGAAACTTCTTTTTCAATAAAAACTCTTTGTGGTGAGTTTGATGCAGCGGCCTTGATCAAATCGATTGCTTTTGAACAATCGGATTTAATAGGCTTTAAAAAATCGTTCCACGCTTTTATTTTACTTTCTTTAACTGTTATTTTAATCTGTTTTTCCAAAGCGAATAATTCATCCTCAGTAGCGATACCATTGGCTATAATCCAGTTTTTAAACTTTAAATTACAGTCATTCGAACGTTCCCATTGAAGGCGTTTAGGGTTTTTGTACCGCTCATGAGATCCTGAAGTGGAATGGCCTTGTGGTTGAGTAAGTTCGTCCACATGTATAAGCACTGGCACGTGCTCTTCACGCGCTATGCGACCTGCCTTTTCATAGGTGTTTATGAGTTCTACATAATCCCACCCTTTAACCTTTAGAATTTCATATCCATTATCATTTTGATCTCTTTGAAAGCCGCTTAGGACTTTAGAAATACTTTCTTTTGTTGTTTGATGTTTGGCATGAACTGAGATGCCGTAATCATCGTCCCATACACTTATCACCATCGGTACTTGTAATACTCCTGCGGCATTAATAGTTTCAAAAAATAAGCCCTCGCTTGTACTCGCATTGCCTATGGTTCCCCAAGCTACTTCTTCGCCATTTTTGGAAAAATTAGAGGTATCAGCAGCTAATTCCTTATAAACTTTTGAGGCTTGAGCTAAACCTAATAAGCGTGGCATTTGTGCTGCAGTAGGAGAGATGTCTGAACTTGAATTTTTTTGTACAGTAAGATCTTTCCAATCGTAATTTTCATCTAGTGAGTGTGTTACAAAATGCCCACCCATTTGGCGACCTGCACTCATAGGATCAAAATTGATATCGGTATGTGCGTAAAGCCCAGCAAAGAATTGCTCTATACTCAATTCACCAATGGCCATCATAAAGGTCTGATCGCGGTAATATCCAGATCGGAAATCACCATTTTTGAATGCTTTAGCCCAAGCGAGCTGAGGGAGTTCTTTACCTCCTCCAAAAATCCCAAATTTTGCTTTGCCTGTCAATACTTCGCGACGGCCAAGTAAACTACATTCACGGCTTGTGATGGCAATTTTGTAGTCGTTCATAACTTCTAATCTAAATTCTTCAAAAGTTATGTTTTCAGCAAGCTTGTTTTTTGTAGACATTTACGATCCGAAATTTTTTGCAAATATAGGAAATATAAGCATATCAATCAACTTTAGTCAAGTGTAAAGCATTAGAGATTAAAATCCAAAACAACAGTATTTTTAAAAGGATTTAAAGAAAGAAAATATGGGCTTGTGCTTCTTTGATGAATAAAATGTCAGAACCATCTTCGTGTAAATAACTCGGCAAGTGCGGAAAAGTCTGTTGTAAACACAAATCTAATTTTTTGAGGGTAATTGGATTGATTAATCTCCCACCCTAGGTTGGAATACACTGGGAAATAGATTTCGAAGAAATCAGTAACTAAGTCTAATCGTACTCCAGCATCGTAAGCGAAAAATGGGCTTAGCCCTTTGTTTTTCACAAATCCAAGATCACCATAGGCTTGAATGTATCGCCAAATAGAGGCACTTGCATTCAAGGTCGTTAACCATTGATTTGCGAAACCTGGCTCTGTTTTTGACTTAAATCCACCATCGGCAATTACCAATTGTTGGGCTAAAATTCCTGACGATTCTGACTGGCCTAAATAATTGTACTCAAAAAGGTAGTCTGTCGGACGATCTAATGCAAAATTGAAGTTGTTTTCGGTCTCCGGAAGTGTGTTGTACAAAAAAGCACCTGCAAATAACCTCAGGTTATAATGCCGATCATTTGGTGTTCTTTTTCTGATTTCATAGCTAGAACTTAGTTTTCCAAAATTTCCAGAAAACTGGAGGTCAACAGACCATTTGTCAAATTTGTGAATGGAGTTGTCCAAATTTAAATAACGTAGATTAAGAACTTTATAGGGCGGAATGGTATTTTCATCAAGGAAGCTTCTAGAATTATCTTTTTGAATATTTATGTAACGCAACATCAACGTTTCGCTTGCATTAGATCTCAAATTATTAATTTCTCTAAATTGAAATTGAACATAAGGCTGTATTTTTGTTATAAAAGATCCGTAATCAAACGAGGAGCGATCAAAAGTAATTCCAAACATGGTATTATAAAGCCTTGAATCTTCATGGTAAATATTAAACATCGCTTTTGCAAATCCTGTCATCGTCTTTGACTCTAGACCGTAAAAGGGAGCCAGAGCATACAGAAATGGTTTTGCTAAAAGTCCTCTGTTGTTAAAATTCATTCCTAGTTTTAAGCCATCGTAAATGTTCTGAAACTCAACGATAGGAATGAAATAAATTTGCGCCTTTGCGGGATCCTCCACGTCTCTAAGAAAACGAAACTGCAACGGTTTGTTGAACATTCGACCACGGTCGAGTCGTTTCCAATTGTTACGTCGATTAAATTCCAAACTAGAGTGATCATAATTCAATGCTAGTTCATCAGCACCGTTATTTGCTATAGAAAATTGTTTTTCACTATCAAATCCTTCAATCCATTCATTTGAAATGACCTGTTCATCTTTCAATGTTGATAATGAAATCGGATATTTTCCCTTTCTTAGGTTTTTTATGGTAAAATAAATTGAGTCTTTATCTGTTGAATGATTTTTGAATTTATAATCTGAGTTGATAGAGTTGACAATGTAATCCTCAAAATACCATTCTATATTTTTCTTAGTTTTTCGTCCTAAAAATGTTTTGAATTTTGCTACTGATGCCGGGCTTTCAGAGTGTGTATCAATGAACTCTTGTATCCAAAGAAGTTCATTGTTCTGACCTAAATAGGACATTAAATACTTTAAACTTAGCCCAGCTTTAAATTTTGCAGCATGCCTTTGATTAAAGTTAATCAACTCTTCCCGTTTTGTGTTAAGTGCCTGATCACGCCCTGTTCTTAACATTTGATAATAAGTAAGGCGGTATTGCTCTGTGTATTTTAGTTTTGAAAAATTAAATCCTCTAATTCCCCAAAAATCAGCGAGTTTTCCAAGTAGTTTTTGATCTGGATAATAGGTTTCAATATAACGAACAAGCAGCAATTGTTCGATTCCTTTTTTTAACCAATACTCCGTTCTAGAATCTAGTTTTAAAACTTCATCAATATATTTTTTGATGATGTTTTGCGCTAATGTGATCTCATATTCAAATTCCTTTGAAAAAGGCGACAATATATCTGGAAGAAAGGTTAAACCATAGAGTGAATTTTTCTTATATTCAAGATTAGATAAGATCAATTTATTTTTGGGGTATACTGCAATGTTTGCAGAAGAAAAACCATTAATTCGTTCCAGTATTTCTTTTTCTTTTTCAGGACTAATTTTTTTTAAATTAGTATTTAATTGAATGGTTAAATCCTCAAAAGTGTAATGCCTGAATTTTTCCGAGGTGATGAAAATCTTTGAATCCGTAATATTATTTCCTTCAAAAGTATAGTGAATCAATCCATCATTACGTACAGAACCTAGCTTGTTTAAAGCTGTGTAGACGTTGTAGGTATCTGCTGTTGTAAGTTTTAGCTTTGTATCAGTACCAGGAGCGTATAAGTCATCTAAATTTTTATTGCTGTAAAGCCTCCAGTTTTGTCCGTCAAAAACAGCGGGGGTTAAATACCAAGCGTTTAGTGCATAATCTTTCTTTTTATTGATGCCGTATCCTGTGAATCGATCATTTTGGATGGTTAATTGATATTCTAAATCTAAGGTTATGGAATCACCTGGTAACAAAGCCTTATCGAGATCAACTTTTATGATATCTGTTTGATTAGCAAGACGATTAAAAACATGTGTCTTTTGTGTTTGGCTTTGGATACTATTGATCGTAGTATACCCACGATGCTTGTCCCTTGAAATATATAAATTTGTATTGAATTCATTTAAAAATTTCTTCGTCAAGGGTGTTTCTGGACTACTGTAACTTGAAGTCCAATCTGTAAAATATAATTCATTCAGTGCTATATCATAAGAGTTGTAAAATGTAAATGACTGTTGAATATTAATGATTTCAGCATCGGAGTCGACCACTGCCACAATATCCGTCTTATGTTGTCCATAACACAAGGATATACCAGCCAAGATTAAAGCAAGGTGGATGTTCTGCATGACTATTTTTGTAGTTCCTAGAGTGTTGATAACAATTAGAAATTTGGGCTGAGTTGATATTGTTTATAAAAGGCATCCAATATCGCTGTTACTTCTTCTGGCGAATCGACAGTGTGAATTAAATCTAAGTCTTTTTGACTGATCGTTTTGTATTCGTCGCGAAGTATTTTTTTAATCCATTGTACTAATCCTTTCCAGTAGGAACTTCCAACGAGAATGATAGGAAATTTCTCAATTTTATTGGTTTGGATCAAGGTTATGGCCTCAAAGAGTTCGTCTAAAGTTCCAAAACCACCTGGCATCACTACAAAGCCTTGAGAATATTTAACAAACATAACTTTCCGCACAAAGAAATAATCAAAATCTAAACTTTTATCAGAATCTATATACGGGTTATCGTGTTGCTCAAAAGGTAAATCAATATTTAACCCAACAGATGTTCCTTTAGCGAGTTTAGCCCCTTTATTTCCTGCCTCCATAATACCTGGTCCACCACCAGTAATAACGCCATAACCAGATTCAACAATAGCCTTAGCTATTTCTACAGCCAAAGTGTAGTATTTATCATCTGTTTTAGTTCTGGCTGAACCAAAAATGGATACACAGGGCCCAATTTTACTCATTCGCTCAAACCCGGTAACAAATTCCCCCATAACTTTAAAAATGGCCCAGGAGTCGTTAGTTTTTATTTCGTTCCAGCTTTTGTGTTGTTGCAGTCTCATAATTTTTATTGTTTCGACCTACTAAAGTAATTCTTTTTTTAAATATTTTGCGGTGTAGCTTATTTTGTTTTTGATAATCTGCTCAGGTGTTCCCTCAGCTACAATAGTACCACCTCCTTTGCCACCTTCTAATCCCACGTCAATAATATGATCTACAACCTTGATTACATCCAAATTATGCTCAATTATCAGAACGGTGTTCCCCTTGTCCACGAGCTTTTGTAACACATCTAAAAGAACGCGTATATCCTCAAAATGAAGTCCTGTTGTGGGTTCGTCAAGAATATATATTGTATTTCCAGTGTCGCGTTTACTGAGTTCAGAAGCAAGTTTTATGCGCTGCGCTTCCCCACCAGATAAGGTTGTGCTCTGTTGACCTAATGTAATATACCCAAGTCCAACATCTTTAATCGTTTTTAGTTTACGGTAAATTTTTGGAATATGCTCAAAGAAACCTACACTCTCATTGATGGTCATGTTTAGTACATCACTTATTGATTTACCTTTGTATCTGATTTCTAAAGTTTCTCTGTTAAATCGTTTGCCCATACAGGATTCACAGCCAACATAAACATCAGGCAGAAAATTCATTTCAATAAGTCTTAAACCACCTCCTTTGCATGTTTCACACCGCCCACCAGAAACATTAAAACTAAAACGTCCTGGTTTATAACCTCGAATCATAGCTTCTGGAATCTTTGCAAAAAGCGATCTAATTTCGCCAAATACACCGGTATAGGTAGCAGGATTACTGCGCGGGGTTCTACCGATTGGAGATTGATTAATATCAATCACTTTATCTAAATGCTCTAAGCCTTTAATGCTTTTGTATGCTAAGGGCTCCTTAACACCATTAAAATAATAATTATTTAGAATAGGGTATAATGTTTCATTGATTAAAGACGATTTCCCACTCCCTGAAACTCCTGTAATGCCAACCATTTTGCCCAATGGGATTTTGATGGAAACATTTTTTAAATTATTGCCAGTACACCCCTTTAGCTCTAAGGTTTTACCATTGCCTTTACGTCGTTTTTTTGGTATTTCTATAGATTTAATATTACGAAGATACTGAGCTGTAATGGTATCTGCCTTTTGTAAATGGGCAGGCTTTCCTTGGCTTATAATTTCGCCCCCAAATTTACCAGCCTTCGGACCTATGTCAATGATGTGATCGGCTTGCTCAATCATGTCTTTGTCGTGCTCCACTACAATTACAGAATTACCAACATCACGCAATACCATAAGCGATTGTATCAGTTTTTGATTATCGCGCTGATGTAAACCAATACTAGGCTCGTCTAAGATATAGAGTACACCGACTAGTTCAGATCCAATTTGAGTGGCCAATCGAATGCGTTGTGCCTCACCACCAGATAGTGACTTTGAGCTTCTGTTTAAGGCTAAATAATCTAATCCAACATCCAGCAAAAATTGTAACCGTGTCCGAATTTCTTTGATAATTTCTTTGGCAATTGTATTTTGCTTAGATGAAAGTTGATTTGGTAGGGCTTTGAACCACAATGCTAATTCATTGATGTCCAGTGCAGCTAGCTCAGCAATATTTTTATTGTTTAACTTAAAATAAAGCACTTCCTTTTTTAAACGTGATCCACCACATGAAGGACATTCTATTTTATCCATATAAGCTTTTGCCCAACGTTTTATGGAGCTCGAATCAGTGGTGTTGTATTGATGCTCAATAAAGTTAACAATACCATCAAAATCAATTGCATAATTTCTTGAAACACCAAGAGATTTACTGTTAACGGAAAACTCTTCTTTACCGCCATAGAGTATGATGTCAATTGCCTTTTTTGGAATGGTTTTTATTTGATCTGATAAACTAAAGTCAAATCGTTTAGCAATTAACTCAAGCTGTTTAAATATCCATGAATCTTTTTGTGGCCCTTGTGGTGCTAGTCCGCCATTTTTAATGGATAGCTTGCGGTTAGGAATAATTTTTTGAACATTAACTTTATATAAATCTCCAATACCATTACATTCCGGACAAGCCCCTTTAGGTGAATTAAAAGAAAAATTATTAGGTTCAGGATTAGGATATGAAATTCCTGATGAAGGACACATCAGATTTCCACTAAAGAAGCGTAAGGTTTTCTCATCATGGTCAAACACCATTAACATTTGATCCCCTTGGTCCATAGCAGTATTTATACTTTCATCAAGACGATTGGTATTCATGGTTTTTTCATCGACTTTCAGCCGATCAATCACTATTTCAATGTCGTGAAGCTTGTATCGATCAAGGCGCATTCCAGGTTTTATATCGACTATAGCACCATCCACTCTAACTTTGATGAAACCTTGTTTAGCTATATATTCAAAAAGCTCACGGTAATGTCCTTTTCTAGAGCGCACAATAGGTGCTAAAATAGAAATACGTTTGTCCTTGAATGTGCTGCCAATAAGTGATTTAATTTGTTCATTGCTGTAGCTTACCATTTTTTCATTGGTATTATAGCTATAAGCATCGGCTGCACGTGCAAACAGCAACCGTAAAAAGTCATAAACTTCGGTTATTGTGCCAACGGTCGATCTTGGTGATTTGCTGGTCGTTTTTTGCTCTATAGCTATTACTGGAGATAGGCCATCAATTTTATCAACATCTGGACGTTCTAAAGTTCCTAAAAACTGTCTAGCATAGGCAGAAAACGTTTCTATATACCGCCGTTGACCTTCTGCATAAATTGTATCGAAGGCCAATGAAGACTTACCACTTCCCGATAGACCAGTAATAACGACAAGTTGATCTCTTGGGATTTTGACGTCAATATCCTTTAAATTATGTGCTCGAGCACCCTGAACTTCGATATATTCCTCAAATGTAATGTTCTTTGTTTTCGCCATGGGGTTATAAAAAATCTGCTAAACCTTTGCCTTCGCGAATAAGCTTAGGAGGGGCTTGAGTTAAATCAATTACAGTGGATGCAATATTTCCACCAAATCCATTATTAATTATGATGTCGGCACGGTTCTGCCATTTTTCGTAAATTAGTTCAGGATCGGTTGTGTATTCAATAATATCGTCTTCATCATTTATTGAAGTTGACACAATTGGATTGCCAAGTCGCCTGACGAGTTCTAATGCAATTGGATGATCAGGAACCCGAATACCAACTGTTTTACGTTTTTTGAATGGATGAGGAAGGGCTTTGTTGCTGGGTAAAACAAAAGTGTATGGCCCAGGAAAATAACGTTTTAACGTCTTAAACGTACTACTATCTATTTGAGCTGTATAGTCGCTTAAGTGGCTTAAATTATGGCAAATAAATGAAAACTGAGCACGTTCAAGTTTGACTCCTTTGATGCGAGCAATACGTTCCATTGCTTTTGTGCTTTTTACATCACAACCCAAAGCGTAAACTGTGTCAGTAGGGTATATAACCAACCCACCGGCTTTTAAGCACTTAACAACCTTATCTAAAGTTCTTGGGTGGGGATTTTCTGAGTAAAGTTTTAATAATTCTGCCATAACTACGATACAATTTCTAATTTCGCAAAGCGCAAAAGTAATTTCTTTACTCCTGAATTTGAGAACTTAATCTCTGCTTTTAAATCAGCGCCTTTCCCTTCAATCTTCACTACCTCGCCTGTGCCAAAGCGTTGGTGATTCACGATATTGCCTACGGTAAGCTTACTGTCGAATAAATTTGTATTGGGGCTGGTCTTTGATAGTTTTGTTAAATTTTTAGGGGTAAATCTTGCGGGTTGCTCAGCTTTTTTCTTTGGTTTAGGCTTTGTAAACGAAGGTTTTTTATAGCGAACTTTTGACTGAGGGACATCACCAAATATATCGGCACTAAGCATGGGGTTAAATCGTCGTTCTTCTTTTGGGGTTGTGATTTCTAAATAATCATCGTCAATTTCTTCGATGAAACGACTTGGTTCAGCATCAATAAGTTTACCCCATCTGTAACGGGATAAAGCATAAGTTAAATACACTTGTTTTTCTGCACGAGTTACGGCAACATAAAATAAGCGGCGTTCTTCTTCAAGATCACTTCTGGTATTCATACTCATAGCACTTGGAAATAAGTCTTCCTCGAGGCCAACAATGTAAACATAAGGAAACTCTAAACCTTTGGCCAGATGAATCGTCATTAGTGCAACTTTTTCTTCGTCCCCTTTTTGCTCATTGTCCAAATCGGTTGCAAGTGCCACATCCTCTAAAAATTCAGCTAAATTAGCTGTTGAGTCCGCAAGTTCGCGCTGGCCTTCTACGAAATCTTTTATTCCGTTTAGGAGTTCTTCAACATTTTCCATTCTTGTGACGCCCTCTGGAGTACCATCTTTTTTAAATTCTCTAATTAAACCACTTACTCTACAAACATGTTCGGTGAGTTCAAAAGCATTAGCACCTTGATTCATAACTTGAAAACTTTCAATCATGGAACAAAAATTTGACAATTTTGTTTTGATCCCAGAGTTCAAATTAATTTGAGAAGTTTGAATGTGTTTGAGTAGCTCAAATATTGTTGTGTTGGCTGCATTTGCAGCAACAATAAGCCGGTCTACTGTTGTTTGGCCAATTCCGCGTCCAGGAAAATTAATGATACGCTTCAAAGCCTCTTCGTCAGCAGGATTGATAATTAGCCTTAAATAGGCCAAAACATCTTTAATCTCTTTTCGCTGATAGAACGACAAACCTCCATAGATTCGGTAAGGTAGACCTCTTTTCCTCAAAGCATCTTCAATAGCTCTTGATTGTGCATTTGTTCTGTAGAGAACAGCGAAATCAGCATTCTTAGCTTGGTTATTCATTTGGTTTTCGAAAATAGAGCTAGCTACATATCGCCCTTCGTCACCATCTGTCAAGGAGCGGTTTACTACAATTTTATTCCCTTCACTATTAGCGGTCCAAACTACTTTATCTAATTTGGTTTGATTTTTATCAATAATAGAATTTGCTGCATTGACAATGTTTTTTGTAGATCGATAATTTTGTTCTAATCTATAAATTTTGACGTTGTCATAATCTTTTTGGAAATTCAAAATATTATTGATGTTGGCCCCACGAAACGCATAAATACTTTGCGAATCATCTCCAACAACGCATATGTTTTGAAAACGATCAGACAGTGCGCGAACAATAAGATATTGAGAATGATTAGTATCTTGGTACTCATCCACAAGGATATAGCGGAATCGATTTTGATATTTTGCTAATACATCTGGAAATCGTGTAAGTAATTCATTAGTCTTAAGTAATAAATCATCAAAATCCATTGCGCCTGCCTTAAAACAACGGTCTACGTATTCTTTGTATATAGCACCCAATTGTGGACGCTTTGCCATGGTATCAGCTTCTATAAGTTCAGGATTCTGGAAATAGGCACGAACAGTAATTAAACTGTTTTTGTATGAAGAAATACGCGAATGAATTTGCTTGTATTTATATACATCCTTATCTAAATTTAGTTCTTTTATAATTGCAGATACGAGCCGTTGAGAATCCTGTGTATCGTATATAGTGAAATTTGATGGATATCCTAATTTATCAGCCTCAAAACGTAAAATTTTAGCAAACACGGAATGAAAAGTTCCCATCCATAAATTTTTAGCCTCGCTATCTCCTACAATCGACGCAATTCTTGATTTCATCTCCCTTGCAGCTTTGTTTGTGAAGGTGAGTGCCAAGATATTAAACGGATCAACTCCTTTACTCATCAAATAGGCAATTCGAAACGTCAACACTCTGGTTTTTCCAGAGCCCGCACCCGCAATTACAATCATAGGGCCATCCATCTGTAATGTTGGTGCTAATTGCGCATCGTTTAGCTGTTCTAAATAGGCTTTCAAATAAAAAAAATTAGAACGGTGAAATTAAGTAATGTATTCCTTTTTTAGCTTGGCTTTAACGAATAATTATAAACAATTCACATCATTTTTATGTATTATTCCTTGGTTCTTTTGCAAATTTTATAAACGCTCAATTTTTATCCATCAATTATTTTGATTGTGTTTGTTATGAAATTATTAAATTAGTGCCACAAAATTATTGTTTAAAATGACTGAAAATTTCTTAGGGTTAATGTTGTATTGTATCCCGGCATTGCTTACTGGCGCCATAGCTTTTTTGTTTTTCAAAGAGCATGTTACTAATGAAAATAACAGGCGTAACTTTATGCTTCACAAAACGTATCATAAAGAAATCTTACCTACACGCTTACAAGCATTTGAACGTTTGACCTTATTTCTGGAACGCATAAGTGCTCATAATTTACTTTTGCGTGTTCCGCCAATTGCACCACAGCCCGATGCCTACAAAGACTTGTTGATCAAAACAATTGAGCAGGAGTATGAACATAATTTAGCACAACAAATTTATGTTTCTGAGTCTTGTTGGCAAATTATTTCAGCAGCAAAAAACAATAGTATTAAGTTGATTAGATCATTTGAAATCACTGAGGAAACACCTACTGCAAACGACATGAGCGCAGCTCTGTTTGAAATCCTAACACAATCAAAACTTTCACCCCAAATGGCTTTAAACGTACTCAAAGAAGAAGTAGGACTCTTACTAAACTAAGCACAACATGGTTCAGGATGTTTTGCAAACACCAATTGATTATCTTAAAGGGGTAGGACCTAACAGAGCTTCCTTGTTGCGTTCAGAATTGGGCATTCATACATTTCAAGATTTAATCCATTTGTTTCCCAACCGCTACATCGATCGCACTCAATTTTATAAGATTAATGCACTAGAACAAAATAATGCCGAAGTGCAAGTCATCGGGCAAATTACAGAGATTAGAGAAGTAGGGCAGCAAAGGGGTAAGCGGCTTGTAGCAACCTTTAGAGACAGTACTGGGAAAATTGATTTAGTTTGGTTTCGAGGTCAAAAATGGATTAAAGAGCGTTTAAAACTGCACACCGATTATGTCGTTTTTGGAAAAACAAATCTATTTAATGGCGTTTTTAATATGCCGCATCCTGACATGGAACTCAAAACAGATTTTGATAAAAGTTTAAGCTCTGCTATTCAACCTATTTATCCATCAACAGAAAAATTATCTAATCGAGGGATTTCTAATCGATCGCTTTCAAAATTAGTTGAACATTTGTTCCAACATGTTGGCAATTCATTCGATGAATCGCTGTCTGACGAAATATTAATGCACAATGGATTAATTTCAAAAAAAGACGCTCTAACCAACATCCATTTTCCTAAAAATCAAAAGTTACTCGCTAGTGCTCAATTTCGATTGAAATTTGAAGAACTCTTCTTCATTCAACTGCAATTGGTATATAAAAATTTGATTCATAAATCAAAAATTAAGGGGTTCCTTTTTGAAACAGTGGGGACTCATTTTAATGATTTTTATAATAACCATTTGCCCTTCACTTTGACAGCCGCTCAAAAGCGTGTTGTAAAAGAAATCCGGGGCGATATGGGCAGTAACGCACAGATGAATCGATTGTTGCAAGGGGATGTCGGCTCAGGAAAAACTATTGTAGCTTTTTTATCCATGCTTATTGCCATTGATAACAATTTTCAAGCCACCCTTATGGCACCTACCGAAATACTAGCAATTCAACATTATAACAGCTTGAAGCCCATGTGCACTGCTTTAGGAATCAACATAGCATTGCTTACAGGCTCATCAAAAACTGCTGCTAGAAAAGAAATACACTCCGGTTTGGAGGGCGGAAACTTAAATATTTTGGTGGGAACTCATGCCATTTTGGAGGACAAAGTAAGATTTAAAAATTTAGGATTAGCCATCATTGACGAGCAACACCGCTTTGGGGTAGCTCAACGCAGTAAATTATGGCACAAAAACACATCGCCTCCTCACGTATTAGTGATGACAGCTACTCCAATTCCAAGAACATTAGCGATGTCGGTTTATGGGGATTTAGACATTTCGGTAATCGATGAGCTACCTCCGGGAAGAAAACCCATTAAAACGGTTCATCGTTATGACAGCAACCGCTTAAAAGTATTTGGTTTTATTCGAGAAGAAATAAAAAAAGGACGTCAAGTTTATATTGTATACCCACTCATTAATGAAAGTCAAAAATTAGATTTTAAAGATTTAATGGATGGCTATGAAAGCATCGCACGAGAGTTTCCTGTACCAAACTATCAAATTTCCATTGTCCATGGCCAAATGAAAGCTACAGACAAAGACTTTGAAATGCAACGCTTTTTGAAAGGTGAAACGCAAATTATGGTAGCGACAACAGTGATAGAAGTGGGCGTAAATGTCCCAAATGCTTCTGTAATGATTATTGAAAGTGCCGAGCGGTTTGGATTGTCTCAGTTGCATCAATTACGAGGTCGTGTTGGGAGAGGAGCTGAGCAAAGCTATTGCATTTTAATGACGAGCCACAAACTTGGAAATGACAGCAAAACGCGAATGGAAACGATGGTGCGCTCTTCTGATGGTTTTGAAATTGCCGAAGTAGATTTAAAACTTAGAGGACCCGGAGATATCATGGGAACGCAACAAAGTGGCGTTTTGCGTTTAAAAATAGCTAACATCGTTCAAGACAAAGCGCTCTTATCTTCAGCTCGAGCATGGGCTAAAAAAGTACTTAAAGAAGATCCAAAACTGAGTTCAACAAAACATTTACCCATAAATAAAACGTACACTCAAATGGGTAAGTATAAAAACATGTGGAATTATATCAGTTAGTATGGGTTGAGAAAAGCAGCACTCATTTGATTTATATCCTCAAAAACAGTCTTGAAATCACGCTCAAAATCTGAATAATACTGCTCCAACTCAAAACTAGCTCGATCCATTCTTGACCGCCCTTGAGTTCTTCTATTCATTCCTGATAAAACACCAGATATCCCTTCAATGGAAGCGTAACTCAATAGCCAATTTCCTTTGGTCATATGGGGGAGTATATATTGCGCTTTTTCAGGCATTATATTAATGTTCTTATTTAAAATAGTATAGCAGTATTGCGCATAGTCTGCTAACGAAATCGAGGTATAAGTAGACCAGTTTTTAGCCAAAAAATGATCGAAAAAAATATCAACAATCACTCCAGAATAATGACTGTAATTTTTATGTAATCTTTTTGTGCTAGTTCTAAAATTGGGGTGTGCATCCGTGTGGGTATCAATTTGACGGTGTAAAAGAATTCCTTGTTGTATTTTAGATGTGTAATCCTTGTATTTTGACCCTTTAACGCTATCTGCAATAAAATTACCGATTAAAACGTCTTCATTATTGCCAGAAAGATAGAGATGTGCAAGGTAGTTCATGGGGTCAAAATTATGAATACTATCTTATAAAACTAGAATTGAAATCTTATATTTGTAAAAACTTTTTAAAATGACTTTAATCAAATCAATTTCTGGAATTCGTGGTACAATTGGAGGTGCTGTTTCCGATAATTTAACACCTATAGATGCCGTTAAATTTGCTGCGGCCTATGGCATGTGGGTTAAGGAGCAACGCAAAAAAACCAATTACAGAGTGGTTATTGGAAGAGATGCTCGAATTTCTGGTGAAATGATTCAAAATTTAGTAATGAACACCTTAATTGGGATGGGAATAGATGTCATCAATTTAGGTCTATCGACAACACCAACTGTAGAAGTAGCCGTGCCCATGGAGCATGCCGATGGGGGGATTATCCTTACTGCAAGTCACAATCCAAAACAATGGAATGCTTTAAAGTTGTTGGATGCAAATGGAGAGTTTTTGAATGCAGCGCATAGCCAACGTGTATTGGATTTAGCAGAACGTGAGGATGTAGACTTTGCAGAAGTTGATGATTTAGGGAAAATTACAGTTAATAATGCCTATTTTGATTTACACATAGATGAAGTGTTAGCACTTGATTATGTCGATATTGAAGCCATAAAATCATGTAAATTTAAAGTCGTTGTAGACGGTGTCAATTCGACGGGTGGTATTGTTGTTCCGCTATTGCTTGAACGATTGGGCGTAGAACCCATTAAATTGCATTGTACCCCCGATGGACATTTTCCGCACAATCCTGAGCCGCTAAAAGCCCATTTGACCGATTTATCAGATAAAGTAGTACAAACCGGTGCAGATTTTGGTATTGCTGTAGATCCCGATGTAGACCGTTTGGCATTTATGGATGAACAAGGGACGTTGTTTGGCGAAGAATATACCTTAGTTGCTTGTGCTGATTTTGTTTTGAGTCAGAACAAAGGGAATACCGTAAGTAATTTGAGTTCCACACGAGCGCTAAGAGATGTTACACAAAAACATGGTGGTGCGTATACTGCCAGCGCAGTAGGTGAGGTAAATGTGGTAAATGCCATGAAAGCAAATAAAGCCGTTATTGGTGGTGAAGGCAACGGTGGAATAATTTTACCAGAGGCCCACTTTGGACGTGATGCTTTAGTAGGCATTGCTTTATTTTTAAGTTTATTGGCCGAAAAACAAATTTCTGTAAGTGCACTCAAAAAGACATATCCTTTGTATTATATGAGTAAGAAGAAAATAGATTTGGACCCCAATATAGATGTTGATGGGCTCTTAGAAGCCATGGAAAACAAATATGCAAACGAACCTTTAACCACTGTCGATGGGGTGAAAATTGACTTTGCAGACTCTTGGGTGCATTTAAGAAAAAGCAATACAGAACCCATCATTAGAATTTATACAGAAGCGCCTTCGCAACAACAAGCCGATAAACTGGCAGATCGTTTTATAGTTGAACTTAAGACTCTTTCATAATATAGTGCTGTATAGACATTAGCTATAGCTTTCGGTGTTTCCAGCGTTTGTGTGTCCATAAATAGTATTGTGGCTCTTCATGAATTTGCTGTTCGACAAGTTTTAAAAACTGATCTGTAATCTCGTAATCCTTAAAATCATTGGGGTGTTCTGCCAAGGTTTGGAATGTGGTTTCATAAAAACCTCTTTTTATACGTTTTACAGAGAAGAAAATGACAGGCATATCCAACTTTTTAGCCAGCATTTCTGCACCGGTATGAACAGGAACCTCAATTCCCATGAATGTATTCCAGTGGTAGGCTTTTCCTTTTTTTGGCGTTTGATCGGATACAAAGCCATTCATCGTTAAAACCCCCTTTTTTTTGTTTTCAATAAGGGTAGGGATGGTTTCTTTTGTGGTTACTAAATAACTGTTATAACGTGCTCTTATACCTCGAACAAGCTTATCAAAATATCTATTGTTGAGACGTTTGTAAACCGCATAACCACGAAATTTCACATAAGTTTGTATGATAAAAATCCATTCCCAGCTGCCGTAATGTGCACACATTAAGACAATGCTTTTATTTTGCTTTTCAAATTCTTTAATAAGCTCAATATTGGTGAATTTAAAACGTGCTTTCATGTCTTCAACACTAATGCTCATCGATTTTATAGCTTCTAAAATCATATCACACAGATGGTGGTAAAATCGTTTTGTAATAAGTTGGCGTTCAGCTTCTGACTTATCAGGAAAAACAAGTTTCAAATTTTCTTGTACAGTTTGTTTTCGATAACCAACAATGTGGTAAAGCACAACATACAAAACATCAGAAACAGCATACAACAAACGAAATGGCAAGATGGAAACAAACCAAAGTAAAGGATAGATAAGCACGAAGGCTAATAATTGCATAAATTAAGCTTAAATTTACATTGCAAAGATAATTTATTTTAAGTGATTTAATAACTTTAGTTCATGAACATACACACCTTAGTCATTATTGCAGCAAATCTTTTTATTTCGTTACGCGGATTTCGAGACTACTCATTTTTTGAACAGTACAAATTTAATGTTGGTGCTTTACGAAATGGAGAAAATAAACGATGGATTAGTTCAGGTTTTTTACATGTTGATTGGCAACATTTCATATTTAATATGTTTACGCTTTATATTTTTGCATCCATAGTCATTAATCAACTAGGAGTGTTTAATTTCTATTTGGTGTATATAGCAAGTTTACTCTCAGGTAATCTTTTTTCGTTTTATTTTCACAAAAATGAACCTCGATACAGTGCGGTAGGTGCTAGTGGAGCTGTTACGGGTATACTATATGCTGCTATATTGCTTAATCCCGGGATGAGCTTATATCTTTATTTTATACCCATACCAATTCCTTCGTATATAGTTGGAGTGGGGTATTTGCTGTTTTCGATTTACGGCATGAAAACACGTTTGGGAAACATTGGACATGATGCACACTTTGGTGGAGCCGTTGGAGGCTTTTGCCTGACACTTATTGTTGCACCTTGGGTACTTGAAAATCAACTTTGGGTTGTATTATTGCTGGCAGCACCCATCGGATTACTGATGTTTCTAAAAAAGAATAACAAACTTTAGTCGAGTAGCTCAGCTATTTTTGCTTCTAATCCTCGACCTCTTAATCTTTCAGCTAATATGATTCCTTTATCGTCTATGATAAAGGTAGCCGGAATAGACGAAACATTATAAAGCTTTGCTACTGGGTCATTCCAAAACTTCAAATTAGAAACATTATACCAAGTCAGTTTATCTTTAGCGATCGCATCAATCCAGCGCTGTTTTTGATTTTGGCGGTCTAAGGAGACACTGATAATTTCTAATCCTTTGTCGTGGTATTGTTCATACAAACGTACATAGGTTGGGTTTTCTATGCGGCAGGGTTTACACCAAGAAGCCCAAAAATCAATAATGGTAACTTTCCCCTTAATAGCACTCATGGTGATGGCTTTACCATCTGGGTTTGGCGCAGTAAAATCTGGAGCTTTCTCTCCTATAACTATGTTATTAGCTGCACTCGCAACATCAATTCTTTGCTGAATTTTCTGTGCGATTATTTTATTATAAGTTTTGCTTAATAGATCATTGTTCATCAAAGCTAAAATTTCTTTAGTTTTAGAAACATCAAATGTCTGTTGAGCAGTAATACCTTCTAACAACATTAACGAGAAGTCAGAATTAGGAAATTCCAATAGAAAATTAAAACCAAAGTTTTTCAATTCTTCTCTTAAGCTATTGTTACGCTCTTGAATACGCTCAATTTCCTCGGACTTTTCTCTAACCGAAGCGTATTCCTTTCGTAGAGCGCTCAATTGATCAATTAGTACAGCGTAACCAGATTTGTATGCATTAAAAATGTCGTTGTTATCTCCACCATTTACAGTAGATTTTTGAATACTATCCTTATAAGCAACAACATTAATTTCTGCTGATTCCAATACAAAAAACACTTGTCCGCGAACTCCATCTATAGCAAGTGAGCGCATTTCGGGAGTAAGAACCTCTCCTTTAAATAAAAATTGTCCACCCATGGCAATAGCAGTATCAACAGCTGTTGCTGACCTGCCATTATCATTGCGCATTATGTAAGCACGAACCCCGTCTAATACGCCATCTGCTTCAACATTTACAGAGTAGGTTTGCTCTAGTTTATCTGTAGATTTACAGCCTAAAACGAGTGCGAAAAAGCAAAACAATAAGAATTTATACATAATTTTCATAGGATAAGAGTTTCTGCAAAAATAAATTAAATTTTAATACACCCTTGGTTTGAAGTAATATTAATATTTTTGTCAAAAGTTTGAATATGACCAATAAGGACACCATTATTGCTCTTGCCACTGCTTCCGGAGCAGGTGCCATTGCTGTTTTGCGTGTTTCAGGACCAGAAGCGATAAGTGTTTCTAACAGTCTCTTCAGGTCTATCCACAATAAATCGCTTTTAACTCAAGCAACACATACCGTACATTTAGGTCATGTCATGGACGGTAAGCGTATTTTAGATGAAGTCTTGCTTAGCCTTTTCAAAAACCCACAGTCCTATACTGGAGAAGATGTCGTCGAAATTTCATGTCATGGTAGTAGCTATATTCAGCAAGAAATCCTACAGCTGTTTATACGAAATGGCTGTCGTTCGGCCAATCCTGGCGAATTTACTTTACGAGCTTTTCTTAATGGAAAAATGGATTTAAGTCAGGCCGAAGCAGTTGCCGATTTGATTGCAAGTGACAGCGCAGCAGCACACCAAATTGCATTGCAACAAATGCGGGGCGGTTTTAGTTCAGAAATAAAAAATTTACGAGTAGAATTACTCAATTTCGCTTCCTTAATTGAACTGGAATTAGACTTTTCAGAAGAGGATGTAGAGTTTGCCGATCGTCAGCAATTTGAAGAATTATTGAAACGTATTGTCAAAGTTCTAAAATACCTTATTGATTCTTTTGCTACTGGTAATGTTATTAAGAATGGCGTTCCTATATCAATCATTGGAGCCCCAAATGTGGGTAAATCTACACTACTCAACGCACTTCTAAACGAAGACAAAGCTATTGTTAGTAACATCGCCGGAACAACGCGTGATGCTATTGAAGATGAACTAATCATTGAAGGTGTAAAATTTCGTTTTATTGATACCGCAGGGATTCGTCATACCGATGATACTGTAGAATCAATAGGCATTAAGAAAACCTTTGCAAAAATGGCTGAATCTCAAGTCATCATTCAATTGCTTGATGCTTCTCTAATTTCAAAAGCTAATGCAGCTGATATTTTAGCCTCAATCGAAGAAACTAAAGCACAATATCCTGAAAAAGAAACACTTGTGGTGTTGAATAAAATGGATTTAGCAGACAAAGTATTGCTGTCCAAAGTCTTTTCTGAACTTGAACCATTGCACATGAGCGCAAAAACTGGCACAGGGGTAGAGTTACTCAAAACAAAACTTTTGGACATGGTACATACGGGCAAACTGCAAAACAATGATACTATCATTACTAATGCCCGTCATTATGATGCGTTAAGGTTTGCTTTAAAAAACATACAAAAAGTACAAGATGGGATGCAAACAGGGCTCTCTGGGGATTTGTTGGCTATAGACATTCGTGAAGCCCTCTATCATTTCGGTCGCATTACTGGCGAGATCTCTACAGACGACCTATTGGGTAATATCTTTGCTAATTTTTGTATTGGGAAGTAAATTAAAATAGATTTCAATTTACTTCTGAATTTGTCTTTTTGGCGCTATTGAAATATAATTTAACTTCTTAAAAACGCTCAAAATTTAACATTATTTATTATGTTTTTTTATATTTGGAGTCTCAAAATCTTTAAAAACATGGCATCTACAACACACCTTTATTTATGTGCATTTTTGTTGGTTACAGTTCCAACTATTTCACAAAACTTATTAAATACTTCTACTTGGACTGTTGGTACTGGTTCTGTTTCTGGTTTCAGTAAGATTGGAGAAACTAGTGAAAATATCTTCTATGCCCAAAAGTATATTTCCATCCACAACGGAGGACTCCATTTTACAGAGTCGGCCAAATAGGCAGCAATTAAGCTACTGTCCTCAGTTTCAAATCCTTTTAAATGATGTCCCAAAAATACTGTGTAATTTTTCTTGAATGTTTCTTTTTGTGTATCAATGGGCACTGTTGTAGTATTTTTACAAGAGGATAATGTTCCTAATGTGAAAAGTATGAAAATAAGTTTTTTCATTTTTTTATGAGTTAATTAATATTTGACTTGTAAATCACAATCTTTTTATGACATAAGCTTAAATCTGTGATTATTTAATTTTCAAATAGCTTCCCAATATTTATTTTATTCATTAAATTGCTTTTAAATTCAATTGGATGAACTTATGAAAATATCTGATAATAATATATTAAGGCTTGTAATAGTAATTTTTTCAACATTTACTTTGCTTATTAATTGTAGTGGTGGTGGTGGTGGTGATTCATCTGTAGGCAATAACCAATCAGCGGAAATTACTGTTAATGTAACATCACTTTCATTTGAAGAGGTGTTTGAAATGGAGCATTCAATATCCCAATCCATTGAAGTTGGAGGATCTGATATTTTAAGCTCTATTGAAATTTCTGTTTCACATAACTTTGAAGTTTCATTAAATAATACAACATTTGATAGTCAAGTATCTCTAAATGATGGTACATTAACAACAGTATATGTTCGATTTTCTCCACAAGACGGATCAATAGGCTTTCTTAATGGCACACTAACAATCCAAACTGCACAAGCCAACAATAAAACGGTTTCGCTTAGTGGAGTAGGGTTAAGTACTGCACCATTAATTTCATCAAGCAACACAAACTTAAGTTTTGGTAATGTTCAGATTTTTGAACATTCAAATGCTTTTCCTGTAACAATCAGTGGACAAAATCTTGTAAGTGATATCTCAATTGCAGTTGATGGAAATTTCCAAATATCATCAGATGAATTGACTTTTACTAATTCAATTGTTATTCCTTTAGAAAGCGCAAATGAATCTAATATTTTGTATATTCGTTTTAGTCCAACTGAGATAGGTAATATTTCTGAAACGTTAAGTATTGTAAGTGAAACGGCCTCAGAATTGACTATAGCCCTTTCAGGAAATTCAACACCTGTTATACATAACTATACTACCTTTAATGAAGAGGCTCTTGGTTTTGGCGGTGGCTTTAATCAATCTGCAATTCAAACTTTTAATTTACATGAAGATCTCACCAATATAGCACAGATAAAAATGTATTTACAAATCGATTGTCCAAGTACAGGGTGTGATGATTGGGATCGTTTTGCTAATATAAAAGTTAAAGATCAAGTTTCTGGAGATTGGTTCGAAATAGGCCGATATATTACGCCGTATTGGGTTGGAACACAACAACTTGAACGCGGCTTAGAATTCGATGTCACAGATTTTAAAAGCTTTTTGACAGGTGCTACAGAATTACGTATTTATATAGAAAATTGGACAACCAAAGCAGATTTGGTTTCCATTGATTTTGATTACATTGAAGGAACTCCTGATTACCCTTACTATGCGGTTTCTGAAGTTTTAGGCTTTCATGCCAATTCTATAAGCGGAGTACCCTATGGTGTGAATCATAATTTAGATTTGGATAAAAGTATTCTATTACCATCAAACGCAGAATCAGCACACTTACGAACAATTATTTCAGGTTGGGGTCATGCTACACCTAATGATTCAGACGGAAGGCCTTGTGCAGAGTGGTGTTATAGAACTCATGACGTCAAGATAAACGGTGCCAATACTTTTGAACATATTTTGGCCCCCATTGGTTGTGCTTCTAACCCAATTAGTAATCAAAGCCCTGGAAACTGGACACCCGACCGTGCAGGCTGGTGCCCTGGAATGGTAGTGCCCGTACGGTCAAATACTTTGGATAATAGCTTATTAGGTACAACATTTACATTTGAATACGATTTTGAAGATTGGGTTTCTGATGGAAATAGTAACGCTTTTTATGCGACTTCTACCTACGTCGTTTTAAAAAGTAATACACCAATTTCGGCAGCTGTTGTTAATGATTAAATTTTTACTGACGTAAAACCATTAAATTGGCTTTGTAACCCGTGGTCAAAAGCCATTGTCCGGAGCCAATAATGCTTCCATTTTCGTCATAAACTTTAAGTTCTGCAGTATTGGGACTAGAAGTCCCTTCATTTAAGGCATAAAACTGTATAGAATTTAGCCCTTCGTCCAGTTCTATATCCATCACATAGCCTGAATTTCTAAGAACAATATTAGGGTGAAGCACAACTTTATTGAGCATCAATTTTATACGGTCACCATCTTCATATTCATGGTCACGACATACGATGCGTATATATTTTGATTTTGTTTTTATGTTGCCCAAATAATAATCTTTTCCGTATTTGGATACATCTTTCTGATTTTCACTAAACTTTTGTTTGATTTCCCATGTGGGATCCACCACATCTCGAGGAGCTGAAATACTTCGTTCTTGTTTCGAAAAGCCATCAATGGGCGGGATGCCCATTGTTATTTTCACATCCTTCGTTGTTAATCCTCTTATGGGTGAAAGTTCTAGTATAGATGATGAATTTTCATCGCTCTTTCCTATTTCTTTTGCTTTAATGCGCAATGTTTTTCGTGCTGTTTCAGGTTGCGCATTACAGATGTGTAATCCAATAAAAACAAAAATATAAAATAAAAATCGTTGCATATAGGTGCACTGGTTAATGACTGTAAAGATAAACACTTGAAACAAAAAACATACCAATCTTTTTAGTTCATGTAATATAAAGTAGGTTCTTCAAATTTCATATCTTTAAGATTTGTAAATCATTCCAAAAAAAATCTTTTTTTTTGCTGTAAAATGACTCAAATGAAGTATAAGATCATTCAAGATTTAAAAAATATTTCTGGTGCGAAATACATCCTAACAGCAAATTGGCACAAAAAAAGGTATTCCAAGGGCTGGCGGTATGGAGAAGGCGAGGCCTTGGCTGTTGCAAAACCAGCTACCTTATTGGAAATTTGGAAGCTTTTGGAGGTTTGTGTTTCACATGATCTTATCGTCATTATGCAAGCAGCTAATACAGGACTTACAGGTGGATCTACGCCTTATGGGTATGATTATGACAGGCCAATAGTAATCATTAATACAATGCGTGTCAATGGTATACACGTCATCAATGAAGGACAGCAAATTATTGGGTTGTCTGGAAGTACTTTATTTGAATTAGAGAATCTATTAGAGCCTTATGGCAGAGAACCACACTCTGTAATTGGCTCTTCATGCATTGGTGCTTCTATTGTTGGTGGTGTTTGTAATAATTCTGGTGGAGCATTGGTTAAAAGAGGTCCTGCGTACACAGAATTATCCCTTTATGCCCAAATTACTGATGAAGGCGAATTGGTACTTGTTAATGATATTGGCATAGATCTCGGGAATAATCCTGAAGAGATTTTAACAAATTTGGAGCAGAAGAAATACTCTACTCACCAAATAAAATATCCAAAAAAACGTGCCTCAGATAATACATACCACAAAAGAGTTCGCGATGTAGATGCGGATACACCAGCACGATTTAACGCTGACGGTAGACGATTATATACTGCGTCTGGTTGTGCCGGTAAGATTGCGGTTTTTGCTGTACGTTTGGATACTTATAAAGCGCCTAAACGCAGTCAAGTTTTTTATGTAGGCTCAAATGCTGCTAACACCTTTACGCATATTAGGCGAAGTATTTTATCAGAATTTAAAACATTGCCTTCTTCTGGTGAGTATTTGCACCGTGATTGCTATGATGCAGCCAAAAAATATAGTAAAGATACCTTTGTAGTTATCGATAAGTTAGGACCAAATTTCATCCCTAAGCTGTTTGGCTTTAAACGAAAAATAGATTTATTGGCAGAAAAGTTTAGTATTCTACCCAACAAGTTTTCTGATAAGTTAATGCAGTTTCTAAGCTACTTTTGGCCCAATCATCTGCCAAAGCGTATGGAAATGTATCGTGATAAGTACGAACACCATTGGGTTATTGAAATGGCTGATGATGGGATTGAGGAAGCCAAATTATTTTTCGCTGATTTTTTTAAATCTAATGAAGGTAATTTTTTTATATGTACCCCAAAAGAGGCAAAAAAAGCACTGCTGCACCGTTTTGTTGCCGCTAGTGCTATTGGACGCTACCACGCGCTGAATCAAAAGGATTTAGGCGAGATGATGTCTATGGATATTGCTTTACCAAGAAATGAAAAAAACTGGTTTGAGCAGTTACCAGAAACAATGAACGAAAAATTTGAGATGAAACTTTATTACGGCCACTTATTCTGTCATGTGTTGCACCAAAACTACATTGTAAAAAAGGGAGTTGATGCAGATGCCCTAAAACAAGAGTTGCTTAAAATTTATGATGAACGAGGTGCTGAATACCCAGCCGAACACAATGTTGGTCACGAATATGCAGCGAAACCTAGCTTATTTAAATTTTATAAAAAGTTAGATCCAACTAATGGATTTAATCCAGGAATTGGAAAAACAAGTAAATTAAAATATTGGAAGTAAATGTTATTCTACCTTTGGTATGCGGTTGGCACAAATTATTAAAACAACTAACCCAAATACAATCGTTGCAACAATTACTTTTACCTGAAGCATTTCTGTAACTTTTAAGAAGTACATAATTACACTGGCATCAATTGTGGCAGCACCCGTAAGCACTAGGATATTGCGTGCTGTTGTGCTAACTTTTTCAATGTCAATTTTCTTTTTCATTTCTCCCGATATCGTATTGTAACCCGCCAATATATTGGGGTGTTTTTTCACCATTAAACCGATAAATACCAATAGTAAGCCTGTAAAAATAAAACCTTGCAGCATTTTGTGAAATTTACACGCTAAATTTAAGAAATCTAAAACATTTATTCATTTGTAATTTTTTATTTTTGAAGAAATTAGTAGGGATGAATAACGATTTAGGGAATTATCGAAAGTCTTATGATAAAGGCAGCTTGTTAGAAAGCGGTATTTCAGACAATCCTTTAGAATTATTTCAAAAGTGGTTTTCTGAAGTTGATCAGCATTTTCCACAGGATGAAACCAATGCGATGACTTTGTCTACCCTCGGTTTTGATGGCTTCCCAAAGGGCCGTGTTGTGCTTTTGAAAAAATACACGCAGCAAGGGTTCATTTTTTACACCAATTATGAAAGTGAAAAAGGAAAATCCATAATTGCTCATCCAAAAGTGAGTTTATCATTTCATTGGGCAGGCGCAGAGCGGCAAGTCATCATAAAAGGAAAAGCTGAAAAAATTGCAGTTGATGTTAGTGATGGCTATTTCGAATCTCGTCCAAGAGGGAGTCAATTGGGCGCTCATGCGTCTCAGCAAAGTACTGTGGTCCCAAATAGACAAACTTTAGAAAATCAGCTTAAAACACTAGAAGAAAAATTTAAAAACAAGTCCATTCCACGACCAGAATTTTGGGGAGGATTTATTGTGAAACCTATTGAAATTGAATTTTGGCAAGGGCGAGCCAACAGATTACACGATCGTATTCGTTATCAGCTTCAAAGTGATTTAAATTGGAAAATTGAACGTTTATCGCCCTGAAATATTAATCTTGTTCTCAGCCATGTATACTTTGTGATGTTCCAAGCTTTTTCATGATTTTAGCTTCAAATTTTAATAAGCTTTCCCATTTCTGATCGACTTCAAGCCTATTACCATAGTGACGCGCAAATTTGAGAAACATGGTGTAATGGTGCGCCTCGCTTATCATCAGTTTTTTGTAGAATTTTGCTAATTTTTTATCGCTCAGGTGTTCTGAAAGGAGTCTAAAGCGTTCGCAACTTCTGGCTTCAATTAATGCAGCATAAAGTAAGCGGTGTACAAGCTGAGTTGTACGGCTACCGCCTTTAGGGAAAAACGTTAAAAGCTGATGAACATATTCATCTTTACGGTCACGACCAAGAACATATCCGTTTTCTAAAATCAAGTCATGTACCATCTTAAAATGACTCATTTCTTCTTCAACTAAAGCGGTCATTTCTTGTACCAATTCTGTATATTCAGGAAAACTAACAATAAGTGAAATGGCTGTACTGGCGGCTTTTTGTTCACAAAATGCATGATCGGTCATAATCTCTTCAAGATTCATTTCGGCGATATTCACCCAGCGTGGGTCGGTAGGAAGTTTTAGGCCTAACATGAGCTATAAATCTAAATTAAACGTTTGTTTTAATGTTTCTAATGCTGGGTTTTTTTCCAAAAGCTTTGCGTATTTATCTTCAGCTGTATACGCATATTTTTTATCCATGGCTTCATTTACACTAATTTCCAAGCGAATATTAAAATTGTTTAAAGATTTACGTAAGAATTGTAATAGATCAAATTGGTTTCGTTCTACTTCAATTTTATTTGTTGAATTAGGAAATTCCAACTGAATCACATCATCATCTGTTAGTTTTGGCGTGTCAATTTTAAGTATTGCAGCAAGGTTATATTTTCCTTTTTTTTCAAGCTTATCCACAAAAGTATCCCAATATTCATTTAATTGGTCTTGAGTAAAAGAACCGGAGGGAAGATCTTCTTCTTTAATCTCAACATCCATTTGTTTGATCTGATGTGCCTTTTTCTGCTGTATACTTTTTAGCGATAAGCCCGAAGCCTGCCTTTTAATTCCTTTTATGACTGGTGCTTCTATTTTTGGTGGATTATACTTCATTTCTGGTTCTTCAACAGAAGGCTTTTCTTCAGCAGAATTAACAGAATTTGTCTGTGGAATATTTTGGTCCGATTCGGTCTTAGATTCAGAAAGATTCTTATCCTTAAAAAAAGAGGCAGGTATTATGAAGCCCTCAGACTTTTTTTTTTCTCCATCAAAATTGATAGAGGCTAGTTTCATTAAGCAAAGTTCTACTAAAAGCCGTTGATTTCTACTCGTTTTGTACTTTAGGTCACAATCATTGGCTAGAGAAATAGCTTCCTTGAGGAATGTGGGGCTTGTACGTTCTGATTGAAGCTTGTAGCGCTCTTTTGTATCTGCACCAACCTCTAAAAGCTCTAGTGTTTCTGTTGATTTTGCAACATAAAGATCTCTGAAGTGTGAAGCTAAACCTGCAATAAAATGCTGACCTTCAAAGCCTCTAGCTAAAATTTGATTAAATTGTATTAGTAAAGATGGGATAGCGTTATCTAATAAGAGGTCAGTAATCTGGAAAAAAGTTTCATAATCGAGTACATTTAGATTTTCGGAAACTGCTTTTCGCGTAAGATTTTTTCCTGAAAAACTTACTACTCTGTCAAATATAGAAAGTGCATCACGCATTGCGCCATCAGCTTTCTGGGCGATGATATGCAACGCATCATCTTCAGCATCAATATTTTGTGCTTTGGCGACAACTTTTAAATAATTTTTAGCATCCGTTACTGTTATCCGTTTAAAATCAAATATTTGACAACGTGAAAGAATTGTTGGAATAATTTTATGCTTTTCGGTTGTTGCTAATATAAAAATGCAATGTTTTGGTGGCTCTTCTAATGTTTTTAGAAATGCATTGAAAGCATTGGAGGACAGCATATGAACTTCATCAATAATGTAAACTTTATAGCTTCCGACTTGTGGTGGTATGCGAACTTGATCGGTTAGATTTCTAATGTCATCAACAGAGTTGTTGGATGCAGCATCGAGTTCAAAAATATTGAATGCGTAGTCCTCATTTTCATCAACAGAACCATTGCTGTTGATCATTTTAGCAAGTATGCGGGCACAAGATGTTTTACCCACGCCACGAGGGCCTGTAAAAAGCAGTGCTTGGGCCAAATGGTTATCTTTAATTGCATTTTCAAGCGTCTGGGTAATAGCAGACTGACCAACGACATCTTTAAATGTTTTTGGTCTATATTTTAAGGCAGATACAACGAAATTTTCCATCTTTAACAAATTTAAAAATTCGTGTGGAATCTCAATAATTAAAGAGAGACAAAAAACAGACTATTTATTAACAATTTATGTATTTTTGCAGCAAAGCAGATCGCCTTATCGCTATTCGCTTTTGCGACTAGAGGAAAGTCCGAACACCAAAGTGCAGCATAATGGTTAACAGCCATCGGCCGTGAGGTTAGGAAAAGTGCAACAGAAAGAATGTACAGGTTAAGCTGTAGTGAAATCAGGTAAACTCTATGCGGTGCAATGCCATGTAAACCAGCGTTTGAGCGCAGCACGTGCAATGCTGAAGGGTAGGCAGCTAGAGCGTATTGGTAACAATACGTGTAGATAAATGATAAGGGCTCTTACGAGGACAGAATTCGGCTTATAGATCTGCTTTTTTTATCTAAAAAAACTAAAACAATTTCCACCGTAGGTTTTTAATTCTTCAAAATGATTAAGATCTTTTAAATCCGTGTGTTTGGCGTGTTCAATAATCAATAACCCATCATTGTTTAGATATTTATTTTCAAAAACAAGTGAACTTATCAACTCAAAACTCTCTATTTCCAATGCATATGGAGGATCAGCAAAAATAATATCAAAAGTTTGCGTATTACGTTCCAAAAATGAAAATACATCACTTTTTAGAACGTCTATAGGCATGTTAAATTCTGCTGCTGTAGACTTAATAAATTTTGTGCATCGAAATTCTTTATCAACAGCCAAAACGGACAATGATCCTCTAGAACAAAATTCATATGCGATATTGCCAGTACCCGAAAATAAAGCAAGCACAGATAAATCTCTAAAATCGTATCGATGCATTAAAATATTGAACAAGGCTTCTTTAGCCATATCCGTTGTAGGGCGCACTGGTAAATTCTTTGGGGCCTTAAGTCGTCGCCCTTTGTGTGTTCCCGAAATAATACGCATCAAAAACTATTTAAAAGCGTAAAGTTATTGGTAGTATCATCAATGGAAAAACGCATTTTATTCGAAGAGAGTAAGGTTATATTTCGAATGTATTTGTAGGCCATATCGTAAAACGGATCATTTTTTTTAATGTTGCCCATAAAAGTGCACTCGAACTGTTCAGGATTTAGCCCTAATTGCTCAGCGGTAAACAATATGTAGTATATGAAGTCTTCTTTGGTTTGGTATTCAAATCGATTGTAGAGTTTTAATTCATTTTGTTGGGTTACAACCAAATCAAAATAATTCATACCAACATGTACATACATTGACTCGTTGTTGTTGTTTTTTTGTATTTGTAGAATATGATCCAAAGCGATTGTCGTGCTATGCTTATACTCAAAACTACCAAATCGTTCAAATATGTAGTTGTTAATGTTCACAAAGGGAATATAAACCACCATGAGGTCTTCATTTTTTATCACATCATAAGTGATAAAATCGGTTTTGAATATTTTTGTGTTATACTTAAGGTAATCCGAGAGATGTTCTTCTTCAAAAACTGCGGCAGGAACCAAGGTCATCATTTCATTATCGTGAATGACAGTAGTTTTTGAGAATGACTCTTTCAATTCCGCATTAGTATTGAAAAAGTGCATTAACTGATCTAAAACTTGCTTTGGGGTATGTGTTTTTTCAAATGAATAATTGATTAAATTACGTATAGAATTGTTTTCTAATATCAAAAAAGAAAGTCCATTCAAGCTTACTTGAATGGACAATGAAACCCCTTGTTCAAGGTTTTTATTGATCTTTTGAATAGTTTTTTGGCCAGTTCCCATTTGTATTTACCTCTTCCATTGAACCAACTTTTAATGTTGGTCCGTTAACGCCTTCTACAGAAACAACTTCTTTTTCCTTCTTTATCAAGTTTTCATCCTGACCGAATAGTAAAATATCTTTTTGCACTGAAGCTTCAAATACCGGAATATTGATATTGTTTTGATTTACCACACCTGTTTGAAGTTTGAATTGTTCGCCTTGTTTTCCAACAGGAACATTCATCATTGTTTTATATCGTGGGTCTGCACCAAACAAAGAGTCCTTTACGGCAACATATCCAAGGGTGTCAATGATAACAATATCTTTGGTAGTATCAACTCCATAACGACGAGTCAATACTTCGTCTATAATTGTAGAATCACGACGTTGTGTAATCGTAAATTTTTCGTTTTCAATAAAATTAACCAATGAGTCCCAGTTATTTTGAAATACACCTGTTACAGTTTTGTGTGCGAGTTGAGCATCTCTGATGTCTTTGAGATTTTCTATAGCAATCTTGTAGCGCTTTTCTTTGAGTTGATTAAATTGAATTTCTCCGTAGACAGACATAAAAGTAATGTAGCCTAAAAAGATGATTATAGCCCAAAGGCTAATGAGAATTGGGGTTTTGAATTTTTTTGGGATAAAGTTGTCGATTGCCCATACAATCAAAATAGTCAAAAGTATGACCGCAATAATTGAAATAATAACCATGTTTTTTGTAAAATTAAATTCAGACCAGACAAATCTACAATTTTTTTTTATTCATTAAAGTGAAAGCACGCAAAAATCATTCTTATATTTGAACAAAAAACTCCTCTTCCCAATTTTATGACAGCATCAGAATTTTATAAACTATTGAAATTGGGTTTTCCTTTTGCACCAACATTAAAGCAAGATGCTGGCTTGCAACAACTTGCAACATTTATTACTTCTTCATCCAAACAACATGTTTTTTTACTGAAGGGCTATGCTGGTACAGGTAAGACTACCATTATAGGGACTTTGGTCAAAAATATATGGAAGGCCAATAAAAGCGCTGTTCTTTTGGCCCCAACTGGAAGAGCTGCAAAAGTAATTTCAACCTATGCATCAACCCAAGCTTTTACAATTCATAAAAAAATATACATACCGCGGACAGATAAAAGTGGCAAAATATCTTTTGTATTGTCTCCGAACAAACATAAAAACACTCTATTCATAGTCGACGAAGCTTCTATGATTTCTGATCATTCAAATCAAGGTGGCTTATTTGGAAGTGGCGCGCTTTTAGACGATCTACTGCAATTTGTTTACTCTGGTATAAATTGCAAACTACTCTTGATGGGGGATACCGCCCAATTGCCACCAGTTAAACTTGAAATTAGCCCTGCTTTAGATGCTGCTAAACTCGAGCTTAATTACAACAAAACTACTCAAGAGATTGAGCTTGATGAAGTTGTACGTCAAGCGCAAGATTCAGGGATACTATTCAATGCAACTTTATTAAGAGAGTCCATTTCAAATCAATTTTTTGATAATTTTAGATTTAAAATCAAAGGGTTTAAAGATATTATTCGATTAGATGATGGTCATGAAATTCAAAATGCACTAAGTGAATCTTACAGTGCTAACGGATCAGAAGACACTGCCTTAATTGTTCGTTCAAACAAGCGTGCTAATGCATACAATCAACAAATTAGATCACGAATATTATTTAACGAGCACGAGCTAACAGCTGGAGATTTTCTTATGATTGTCCGCAATAATTATTTTTGGTTAAAGCCAACTAGTGCTGCTGGGTTTATTGCCAATGGTGATATTATTGAAGTCTTAGAACTGTTTAGTATTAAAGAGCTTTACGGATTTAGATTTGCTGAAGTTAAGATTCGCATGGTTGATTATCCTAAAATGAAGCCATTTGAGACTGTTTTGATGTTAGATACCATAAGTTTAGAAACGCCCTCATTGCCTTATGAAAGGGCCAATACACTATACCAAGAGGTTCTTAAGGATTATGCCAATGAAACTTCTGGCTACAAAAAATTTATGGCCGTTAAAAAGAATAAATACCTCAATGCATTACAAGTTAAGTTTTCCTATGCAATTACTTGTCATAAGTCTCAAGGAGGTCAGTGGGATACGGTTTTTGTTGAGCAACCTTATCTACCAAACGGTATTGATATCGACTACCTTCGTTGGCTGTATACCGCATTAACAAGAGCCAAAGAAACCATATATTTGATTGGTTTTAATGATGACTATTTTGAAATATAAACTATTAACTAATCTTTAAATATTTATATTTAAAAAAATAGTAATTTTACTTTTCTTAATTTTGTCTATGAATGTCATCGCAATGATTCCCGCACGCTACAGTGCTAGCCGTTTTCCTGCAAAACTCATGCAAGATTTAGGTGGTAAAACAGTGATCTTGCAAACGTACCTAGCTACTGTGAATACAGGTCTCTTTGATGCAGTATACGTAGTAACAGATAGTCAAATCATTTTCGATGAAATTGAGCGTAACGGCGGTTTAGTGCTTATGAGTCAAAAGCAACACCAGTCTGGAAGTGATCGAATAGCAGAAGCCATAATCGATATCCCCTGTGATATTGTAGTTAACGTTCAAGGAGACGAACCTTTTACAGAACGTGAAAGTCTATCAAAATTATTATCAGTTTTTAAACACGACGTAGACAACAAAATTGACCTTGCATCCTTGATGGTCAGAATTGATGACCAAGAAGAAATTCACAACCCCAATTGTGTTAAAGTTATAACTGATAAGAATAATTTTGCTCTTTATTTTTCACGCAGTCCTATCCCATACCACAGAGATAAGGAAATAGACGCCCACTATTTTAAACACAAAGGTGTATATGCTTTCCGAAAAAAACCACTTTTAGATTTTACTAAATTGTCTAATGAAAACCTTGAAGTTTCTGAGAAAATTGAGTGTATTCGTTTTTTAGAACATGGTAAAAAAATCAAAATGGTTGAAACCCATGTCGCAGGAATAGAGATTGACACACCAGAAGATTTAACCAAAGCCAAGAAATTATGGCAATCAAATATAAACCCTTCCCAAATCTAAAACTATGAATTTTAAAAACTTTCCTATGGTATCTAAGGTCGTGTACGGCCGCGGTAGTTTCAATCAAATAAACGAAATTATTGAACCGAAGCGCTCAAATGAACGTGCCCCGTTTATTTATTTAATTGATGATGTTTTTAAATCAAACACAAATTTAATTTCTCGAATATCTTTACTCTACGACGATTATATTATTTTCATTACTAGTGATGAAGAACCCAAAACCACTCAAGTCGATACTTTAGTTGAAGAAATCATCTTAAAAACAAAAGCAATCCCATCGGGCATCATAGGAATTGGAGGCGGAACCGTTATGGATCTAGCTAAATCTGTTTCTGTTATGTTAACCAATAACGGTTCAAGCGAGGAATATCAAGGCTGGGATTTACTGAAATATCCTGGTGTATACCATGTTGGAGTGCCTACAATTTCTGGAACTGGTGCAGAAGTATCGCGAACTGCTGTTTTGTCTGGATCAAAGCTAAAATTAGGCTTAAATAGTGATTTTACACCCTTTGATCAAGTGATTCTTGACCCAGAATTAACTTGTGGTGTGGAAAAAAATCAATGGTTTTATACCGCCATGGATTGTTTTATTCACTGTGTAGAATCGCTTAATGGTAATTTTATAAATTCTTTTAGTAAAAGCTATGGAAAAATGGCCTATAGCCTTTGTTTGGATGTCTTTCTAAATGATGATCTTAATCTAGAAGAAAAACAAAATAAACTCATGATGGCATCTTGGCATGGGGGGATGAGTATCGCATATTCTCAAGTTGGTGTAGCACATGCCTTGAGTTATGGGTTGTCTTATGTGCTAGGAGTTAGGCATGGACTAGGTAATTGCCTAGTTTTCAACCATCTCGAAGAATTTTACGCTAAAGATGTGACTCTATTCAAACAAATGATCGATAAACACCAAATTTCACTACCAAAAGGAATTTGCAAATCAATCAGTCAACAACAGCTCAACAAAATGATTGACGTAGCCATGAATTTAAGCCCGCTTTGGGAAAATGCAATTGGTCCAGATTGGAAATCTGTAATCACAAGGTCAAAGTTGGAAAAGTTATACCTAAAAATGTAATGATTAAATATATTTCTAATCTTATCTATTACAAGTTATTGGGGTGGAAAACTACGGGTTTTAGTGATTTCAGTCAGGTTAAAAAAGCAGTTATTATCGCTGTACCACACACAAGCTGGCATGATTTCTATATTGGCGTATTATTGCGCTCTGTTTTGGGAATTCAAGCAAATTTTGTTGGAAAAAAATCACTTTTTAATCCCCTTACAGGGTGGTTATTTAAAGCTCTCGGAGGTGCTCCTGTTGTTCGTAAAACCAACGAAAAGCAGGTCGATGCAATTGCTCGTCTGTTTCAAGAAAAAGAGGAATTCCGAATGGCTATTGCTCCAGAAGGTACACGAAAGAAAGTTGAATCCTGGAAAACAGGATTTTATTATATCGCCAAAAAAGCAAAAGTACCCATACTTATGTTTACTCTTGATTTTAAAAATAAAGAAAATAAGTTTTCTGAGCCATTTTACCCAACTGATGATGTTGAGGCAGATTTTAAATTTATGCGTAAATTTTATGAAGGTGTAGTTGGAAAGGTCCCTGAGCATTCCTAATCTTCGTGCATAGAATGGTACACATTCTGAACATCATCATCTTCCTCAAGTTTTTCTAATAATTTTTCAACTTCCAAAACTTGTGCTGAATCCAATTGTTTTGTGCTTTGCGGTATGCGCTCAAATCCAGAGGATAGTATTTCAATTTGTCGCTTTTCTAATTCCGATTGTATGGCACCAAAACTTTCAAAAGGGGCATAGATCAAAATCCCATCCTCATCTACAAAAACCTCCTCTGCGCCAAAGTCAATAAATTCTAATTCAATTTCCTCAGCGTCAAGCCCTTCTGCATTAATCCTGAAATTACACGTATGATCGAACATAAAAACAACAGATCCAGAGGTGCCTAGGTTGCCATTACATTTGTTAAAATAACTCCTGACATTAGCAACAGTTCTAGTGTTGTTGTCTGTAGCTGTTTCGACCAGCACCGCTATACCGTGGGGAGCATATCCTTCAAATAAAACTTCTTTATAATCACCTTGACTTTTGTCGCTAGCACGCTTTATAGCACGCTCTACATTGTCTTTAGGCATGTTAACAGCTTTCGCATTTTGAATTACAGCACGTAATCTGGAATTGTTTTCTGGGTCAGGACCACCTTCTTTAACAGCCATGACTATATCTTTTCCTATTCGTGTAAAAGCTTTGCTCATTGCTGACCAACGTTTCATTTTCCTCGCTTTGCGGAACTCAAATGCTCTTCCCATTTTTTTAAAATTTTGATTGTAAAATTACAAATGCTTTTTTTAAATTCAAATTAAGCAATGTATTAATAACTTCTTTTAATTTCTTCAAATAAAGAACTGCTTTCAAAAAGAAGGTGTTTTGGCAATGTATTGTATTTGGGGATTACTGCAAGATAGCGTTCGTCGTTGGTCGTGTAAACAAACTTATATTTTGAGTGATTTAGACGTAAAACGCGCATTAAATCCTTAATAAAGTCTTCGTGCGGCACAAGATCTGAACTCCCACAATGATATATACCGTATTTATTTCTATTTATGATGTAATGTACCAATTGAGTGATTTTGCTGTCCCAGCAAACATTCATTATTAGATTTGGAAAAAGCTCAATAAATTCATCTAATTCGTGTAAGGTTTTAAGCTCTTGGACTCTTGGAGAACGAATACCAAAAACCATAGGCAAGCGCAAAATGACAATTTGCTTTTTAGGTAATTTCAATAACTGTTGTTCAACGCGAATTTTAAAATGACCGTAAATACTATTACTTAGCGTGGTGTCATTTTCATAGCTAGGGTATTTACTGTAAGCATCAAAAACATTAGAGGATGAAAGATAAATTATCCGTACTTTTTTATTTGCTTTTGCATACTGAAAGAGATGTTGATGAACAATTAATTGGTATGTAAACGCTCCACGTAAAGCGGAAATAATCACATCGGGTTTTAGAACATTAAGGTGTTGAACAATATCATCATCTTCAAAGTTGTAATTAAAAAAATGCTTATTTGATTTGAATTTTTTTTCTGAAGAACAATAGGTGCCAAAGGTTTTGAAATACGGCGCTAATTCTTTGTAAATTGATTGCCCTAAAAATCCACTTGCACCCAATATCAATACCCGCTTTTTTTTAGGTGCCATAAACTCTAATTATCCTTTATAAAAAGGTAGCTTTATCACTTTAGCTAAAACAATTTTTTTTCTGATTTTTATACCAATTTCAGTACCTACCTCAGAAAATTCACTGCGCACATAACCCATACCAATACCCTTTTTAAGTGAAGGAGACATCGTACCGGAAGTTACAGAGCCAATAACAACCGCATTAGAATCTACAATAGGGTAGGACTGCCTTGGAATTCCACGATCTTTAAGCTCAAAACCAACAAGTTTCCGAGTGACTCCATTAGCCTTTTGTTGCGAAAGCGCATAATCGTTGGTAAATGACTTTGTGAATTTTGTAATCCATCCCAAGCCAGCTTCAATTGGAGAGGTAGTTTCATTGATATCGTTTCCATACAAACAGTACCCCATCTCTAATCTAAGTGTGTCTCTTGCAGCCAATCCTATTGGTTTAATACCATATTTTGCTCCAGCCTCAAACACTTGATTCCACAATTGTTCGACATCGGTATTTTTGCAATAAATTTCAAATCCACCACTTCCAGTATATCCCGTAGCAGAAATAATAACGTTTTGAATTCCAGCAAAATCAGAAATTTCGAAATGATAAAATTTGAGCGCTTTCAAATCAACGCTGGTAAGAATTTGCATAGCCTCAATAGCCATAGGTCCTTGTATGGCTAATAGGGAATAATCATCACTGATGTTAGTCAGCTTTGCACCAACATCATTATTAGCACTAATCCATTGCCAATCCTTTTCGATGTTGCTGGCATTAACAACTAAGAGGTAGGCGTTTTCTTCCAAACGGTAAATAATAAGATCATCTACAATACCTCCTTTATCATTGGGCAAACAACTGTACTGCGCTTTACCAATGCTCAAAACTGATGCATCATTAGAAGTTACAAACTGTATAAGTGCTAAGGCATTTGGACCTTCAATTAAGAACTCACCCATGTGAGAAACATCAAATACACCAACCCCTTTGCGAACGGTTAAATGTTCTGCATTTACACCTTCATACTGAACAGGCATTTGATAACCAGCAAATGGAACTAATTTTGCACCAAGTGCCTTGTGAATTTCATAGAGCGCTGTTTTTTTCATAAGATCTATTTGAATACAAATTTAGGTAAATTTTATTCAAATTTGATGCTTAGAAGTTCAATAAGAACGTTTTAAATTGAGAATAATCCTCAACAAAAATCGCTGATTTTTCTTTTTCAATAACCGCCTGAATTTGAGGAGGTAAAGCAATTTTTTCTGCAATCACAGCTTCAACAACATCTAAAAATTTTGTGGGATGTGCAGTTTCCAAAAAGATGGTTTGCGCTGCTGGATTTTTCTCTCGGTAAGATTTACAGCCTAAATACCCTACAGCTCCATGCGGATCTGCAATGTAGCCTGAGCCTTTATATATTGCTGAAAGTGCTTCTTTTGTTTGTTCATCGCTAAAGCTATATGCAGTTAAGTTGTTTTTTAATGCTTCAAAATTGTTGTCATACAATTTTTGAATGCGTATAAAATTACTTGGGTTTCCAACATCCATTGCATTGCTTATGGTTTGGATTGAAGGTAGTGGGGAGTACGTATTGGTTTTAAAATAACGCTCAACAACATTATTGGCATTATTAGAAGCGATAAAATGGGCAAATGGAAATCCGAGTTTCTGTGCTAGCATCCCAGCACATATGTTTCCAAAATTACCACTTGGAACAGAAAAAACAATTGGTTTATTTTTTGATTTTAGCTGTTTGTATGAAAATAAGAAATAAAACATTTGTGGCATCCAGCGTGCAATATTGATTGAATTTGCAGAAGTAAGCGCCATTTTCTCTGTTAAGTCGTCATCTAAAAAAGCTCTTTTTACGATGTCTTGACAGTCATCAAATGTACCATCAACCTCTAAAGCAGTAATATTTTGACCAAGTGTGGTTAATTGTTTTTCTTGTACATGACTAACTTTTCCGCTGGGATACAAAATCACTACTCGAACTCCTTTTACGCCTAAGAACCCACTGGCTACGGCACCACCAGTATCGCCAGATGTAGCTACTAAAACAGTTACTTCTTCGTTATTATCTTTATTAAAATAGCCTAAACAACGCGCCATAAAACGTGCTCCTACGTCTTTAAAAGCCATTGTAGGACCATGAAAAAGCTCTAAAGTAGAAATTCCTTCTTCGATTTCTACTACAGGGAAATCAAAGCTTAAAGTCTCCGAAATGATTTGCTTCAAATCATATTCAGGGATTTCTGGACATATAAACTGTTTAATGGATTGAAATGCAATCTCTGTATTGGAATAATTTTCAATCGCATCCAAAAACGATGCCTCTAGAGGCTCTATATGTTCAGGAAAATACAAGCCCTTATCGGGTGCTAACCCTTTTCGTACTGCTGTTTCAAAGGTTGTTATTGGTGCATTATTATTGAGACTAAAATAATTCATCTAGTATTTTGATTATAGGATGCTAACTCCCTTAGTATTGATTTTAGAAATGTAAACTTCAAAAGATACATCCGTTGAATTTAAAACCTTTTTTTGTGCGCTACTTATTTTCTTGGCAATGTCGATGCCTTGACACAAACTAAATATTGACGGTCCAGATCCTGAAATTGACGTTCCCAAAGCTCCAGCAGTTTTAGCAGCTTTTTTCAATATTTCATAAGCTGGAATTACTTTACTTCTATAGGGTTCTGCGACTACATCTTCCAAACATTCGCCGATAAGCGCGTAATCATTAGTATGTAAGGCATGTATTAAGCTTCCCAAGTTGGCCCATTGGGTTGTTGCGTCCTTAAGCTTGATCTGTGCTGGAAGCACAGAACGTGCTTCAGAAGTTTTAATTTCGATCTGTTGGTGTACTATTACAGCGTATAGATCTTCAGGTGATGGGATTTGAAGTATCCGTAATGGTTTCAAATTCTTAACTAATGTGAACCCCCCTAAAAGGGCAGGAGCGATATTATCTGCATGTTCAGCAGCACTTGCAAATGCTTCTCCTTTCATTGCAAATTCGATCAGCTCATTTTGATTAAATGGTTTTCCCAACAACTGGTTCATTCCAAACACACTTCCCACAGCACTGGCTGCACTGCTTCCAATGCCGCTCCCAGGCTTAATACGCTTGTAAATTTCCAATTCAAATCCAAAATCAGGATTTGCCTTTTCATAAAGTGCTTTAGCAGAAACACCAGCAATATTCTTGTCTATGTCAAGAGGTAAATCATATCCATCTGACACTGTAATACGCACCCCTTTATCTTTAGACTTCCGTATGATCATCTCATCGCCAATTCCATCCAAACAAAATCCTAGCACATCAAAACCACAAGCAACATTTGCTACAGTAGCTGGTGAAAATACTTTAATCTCTTCCATAATCAAATATTAGACGCTCTAATGATGTCTGCAAACAACCCTGAAGCTGTGACTGCGGCACCAGCACCAGCGCCTTTCACAATAAGAGGTTGATCTTTGTATCGGTTAGTGTAGAACATAACTATATTGTCTTTTCCTTCAAGATTATAAAAAGGATGACCTTCAGGTATTTCTTTTAAGCCAACACTTGCAGAACCGTCTTTATACTCCGCAACGTATTTAAGTCGTGCGTTTTGGTTCTGAGCAGCACTCAACAGAGCTTTAAACTCATCGTCTTTATTTTTGATGATGTCATAAAAGGCAGCGACGTCTATAGCTTCTAAAGCACCATTGGGCAGAAAACTTTCGTTTTTGATCTCTTCAATTTCAATTGAAGCTCCTGATTCTCTGATTAAAATTAAGAGTTTTCTTGCAACATCAATTCCACTTAAATCAATACGGGGATCAGGTTCGGTATAACCTTCTTTCTGTGCTTGTTTAACGACATCGTGAAAGTTATTATCTGCGGTAAAGTTATTAAAAATAAAATTTAAACTTCCTGATAAAACAGCGTTAATAGCAATGATGCGATCGCCCGAAGCAATAAGATGGTTCAATGTATCAATCACAGGCAGTCCAGCGCCAACATTGGTTTCAAATAAGAAGGGAGCATTGTACTTTCTTGATAAATTTTTAAGCCGTTCATAATATTCAATATTACTCGAACAAGCAATTTTGTTACAAGCAACGACCGCTATACTCTCCTGAAGATAATGCGCATAAGTTTTGGCAATGGCGTCGTGCGCAGTTATATCAACAAAAACAGAGTTTCTAAGGTTTAATTCTTTAGCTTTTTCAAAAAATTCAATCGGATGTGTATGCGTTCCATTATCCAAAACATCACTCCAAGAGTTTAAATCGATTCCATCTGAATCGAAAGCCATTGTTTTAGAATTAGACAGCCCAACAACCTTGATTTTTAATTTCAAATTATCCTTAACATAATTTTCTTGTGTATGAATTTGCTCTAACAAGGATGTGCCAACATTACCAACACCAGCAATAAACAAGTTAATATGCTTTGTTTCAACTTCAAAAAATGCTTCATGAAGACAATTCAAGGCTTTCTTTACATCTTTTTCTGTAATTATTGCAGTGATGTTTCTTTCTGAAGCGCCCTGCGCAATAGCGCGAATATTAACATTATTTTTACCGAGCATGCTAAACATTCGTCCGCTTATACCTTGGTGATTTTTCATTTTTTCGCCCACTACAGCGACAATAGAAAGTTGTTGCTCAAGAACTAAGGGGTCTATTTTTAGTAAGGATATTTCATTTTCAAATTCTTGATCTAGTGCCAATTTTGCTATTCCAGCATCTCGATCTGAAACGCCAACACAAATAGAGTGTTCAGAAGAGGCTTGAGTGGCAATAACAACGTTTATTTTCTCTCTTGCTAATGTTTCAAACAAACGCTTTGAAAAGCCAGGGATTCCAACCATGCCATGACCTTGAAGGGTAAGTAATGAGATGCCATTTATATTACTTATTCCCTTGATCGGGTTATTGTTACCGTTGGTTACATCCTTGGATATCAAGGTTCCTTCCTGATATGGAGCTAATGTATTTTTTATTCGAATTGGGATGTTTTTAGAAAGTACAGGTAAAACAGTTGGGGGGTACAGTACTTTAGCACCAAAATGAGAGAGCTCGATAGCCTCTTTATACGAAAGTTTCTTTATAGGTTTGGCTTGTTTTACCAATTTTGGATTGGTAGTGAACATTCCACTAACGTCTGTCCAGATCTCTAGGATGTCCGCTTTAAGCGCCGCAGCCATAATCGCTGCAGTATAATCTGATCCTCCACGGCCCAAGGTCGTGATTTCTTCATCCTCAGATTTAGAAATAAAACCCGGGAGTATAGTGACCATTTTTTTGTTGTGTTCAAAATATGTTTTTATGTTTGAGTTCGTTTCATCAAATTGAACAGCTGCATTAGTGAAATTAGAGTCCGTAACAATTAAGTTTTGGCTGTTTTTTAATTGTACATTTAAACCCTGTTCTTGCATGGCTTCAAATATAATTAGTGAAGACATGAGTTCGCCAAAACTCAATAATTTATCTGTGGTTTTTGGAGACAATTCTTTAATTAAGTAAATCCCGTCTAACAAACGTTCTAGCTCAGCCAATTTCTCGAGAATTATATCTGTTGTATTTACCAAACTCGTTCCTGACAAAAGCCCCTCAATAACATCGAGGTGTTGCTGTTTCAGTTTATTAAAATCATTTTTGTAGTTAAGATCGTTATCAATTGCTTTTTGAGAGGCGCTCATCAGCTTGTCAGTAATTCCGCCTACTGCCGATACGACTACTGCTATTTGATCGTTCTCACAAGAGGATTTTACGATTTCAATTACTTTTTTTATGTTTTTTGCGGAACCAACTGAAGTTCCTCCAAACTTTAAAACTTTCATTTTGACTTGCGATTAAATGGAAATAGAAGAAATTACTAAACTCAAATAGTTATTATTATTCATCGTTTGCGATTGAGTTTTCAAAGCTATTGCTTTTGTAATAGATTAAAAACTAAAAATTTAAGTTTTATTAATATGTGAATAAAAGGGGTTATTATTTTGAAATCATGAAATATTATAGCATAATACTGCGATTTATTCAACAATAAAAAGGAAGTGATTTTTTAGAGAGCAGCTAAAAGTTTTGATTTGACTTCTCCAAAACCAATTCTTAAACTTTCATTTTTGCAATATCCTCGTAGAATTACAGTATCGTTATCATTGATAAATTTTCGTTCTGTCCCATCATTAAGTTGAACGGGGCGTTCTCCTTTCCATGATAATTCTAACATGGAACCATAGGAGTCCGGAGTTGGGCCAGAAATTGTACCGCTACCCATCATATCTCCAGAATGTACCGGACAACCATTGACTGTATGGTGCGTAAGCTGCTGTACCATATTCCAATACATATATTTAAAATTTGATTTAGACACCACAGTTTCATTTGCTCCTTCCGGTTTGATGATGGCTTCAAGGTGAATATCAAAACTTTTTGGCCCCTCGTATTGTAAGTATTTTAATGGCTTTGGCTCTTGTTTTGGTGAATGTACTCTAAACGGTTCAAGGGCATCTAAAGTTACAATCCAAGGGGAGATGGAAGAGGCAAAATTTTTACCTAAAAATGGACCTAAGGGCACGTATTCCCAGCGTTGAATATCCCGAGCACTCCAATCGTTGAATAAAACCAGTCCGAAGATGTAATCTTCAGCTTCATTGATAGGTATGGCTTCACCAAGATCGTTAGCGTCAGTTGTAATAAAAGCCATCTCCAGTTCAAAATCTACAGCTTTACTTGGACCAAATACAGGACTCTCTTTGCCTGGGGGAAGGGTTTGTCCCTTGGGCCTCCGCACAGGGATGTCTGAGGGTATGATAGACGAACTTCTTCCGTGGTATCCTACTGGCAAATGCAACCAATTTGGCATCAAGGCATTGTCTTTACCTCGAAACATGGTTCCAACATTGGTCGCATGCTCGCGACTGGCATAAAAATCTGTATAATCACCAACTAAAACAGGAAGTTGCATTTCGATTTCGTCTAGGCTGTAAAGTACAGTGTCTTTGTGTTTCGTTTGTGACTTTAGGACCGTATTATTGTTATCAAAAATTTCTGCAACTTTATTGCGAACCGCGCGCCATGTTTTACGTCCATCAGCAATAAAATCATTAAGTGTATCTTGTAAAAAGATATCATCCGTAAGTGGAATATCATCAAAATAGCCCAGCTGATGAAGAGCTGCTAGATCAATGGCTGTGTCGCCAATACGGGTTCCAATAGTAATGACGTCATCGCGGGTTAAAAACACGCCAAAAGGAATGTTTTGAATCGGAAAATCTGAGTCTGAGTCTACATGAAGCCAAGAGGTTCGGTTGGGATCATTTGCAAAAATTACCATAGCACAAAATGTTAATTAAATTTTTAATAAAAAACTACATCAAATATATGTTTTTTAATGTATATAATTATTGTTATCATTATTTTTGCACTTTATAAATCTTATACCACAAAATATGCAACGCGACGAACAAATTTTTGAACTTATTGAGGCTGAAAAAAACCGTCAGCTTAACGGCATTGAACTAATTGCTTCTGAGAACTTTACAAGTGATCAAGTGATGGAGGCCACGGGCTCTGTATTGACCAATAAATACGCGGAAGGTTATCCTGGAAAACGGTATTATGGTGGTTGTGAAGTTGTGGATGAAGTGGAGCAAATTGCGATCGATCGTGCCAAAACACTTTTTGGTGCCGTATGGGCCAATGTTCAGCCGCATTCTGGAAGTCAAGCCAATACAGCTGTTTTTCATGCATGTCTAAATCTAGGTGACAAAATTTTAGGGTTCGATTTATCACATGGTGGACACCTTACTCATGGTTCACCAGTGAATTTTTCTGGACGTCTTTACGACCCTGTCTTTTATGGCGTAGAAAAAGAAACCGGGATGCTGAATTATGATAAAATTCAAGAGATTGCAAGCGCAGAACAACCCAAATTGATTATCGCTGGTGCTTCAGCCTATTCTAGAGATATTGACTACAAACGCTTTCGTGAAATTGCTGATAGTGTTGGTGCTATTTTATTGGGCGATATTTCTCATCCTTCTGGGTTAATCGCTAAAGGTGTGCTAAACGACCCATTACCACATTGTCATATAGTGACTACAACAACACACAAAACCCTTCGTGGACCAAGAGGAGGTCTTATCATGATGGGTAAAGATTTTGAAAATCCTTTTGGATTGAAGTTCAAGTCTGGGAAACTCAAAATGATGTCTTCGCTTCTAGACTCTGCCATTTTTCCTGGAAACCAAGGCGGACCACTGGAACATGTTATTGCTGGAAAGGCCATTGCATTTGGTGAAGCCCTAACAGATGAATTCATGCATTACATTCTTCAAGTAAAAAAGAATGCAGATGCTATGGCTAAGGCTTTTGTAAAACGAGGTTATGACCTGATTTCTGGAGGTACGGACAACCACATGATGTTGATTGACCTGCGCAATAAAAACATCACAGGAAAAGACGCTGAACAAGCGCTAGTGAAAGCGGACATCACTGCAAATAAAAACATGGTGCCTTTTGATACACAAAGTCCTTTTGTAACTTCGGGGATACGCGTAGGAACTCCTGCTGTTACCACCCGAGGACTAGTTGAATCGGATATGGAAGCTGTTGTGTCGTTGATTGATGAAGTTATTACGAATCACGAAGATGAAACTGTGTTGAATTCTGTAGCTAAGCGTGTACATGCTATGATGAGCCACAGACCGTTATTTGCTTGAAAGCATAGCTATTAATGAACAAATCCAGCAATAAGCTGGCTTTGTTTAATTCTCTAAATCAACAGCGTTGTAAGCACCTATATCAGAGGGGGAGGGACGAGGCATTTGCCTTATATCGCTTCCTAGATTTCCAGCATTAGTTCCTTGACCTGCAGCAGGGGAGGTCAAAGGAATTTGTAACTTATTTTGTTGAGGATCAATAAATTCAGGATCTAAGTTGAACAGCATATTTTCATAAAAATCAGTATCGTTAAAGTTATAATACGGACCAGTAAAATTGTTGTTAGGATCGTTGAATAGCAGTAAGCAATTTTTGAATTTAAAATTAAAATCAGCTTCTGGAATTTGATCCAACAGCAATTCTGGATTGTCATTTCCATAAATAATGCAATTGGTGAAATTTGCCGAATTCAGGTTGTTAGGTATAATATTCTGATTGGAATCCGTTATAAAATTGTTTAGGAGTAGTGCAGGAAATTGCCTGAAGCTATTGCTCCAATAGTTAGCGATAGTAGAGTGAGTAACATTGTAATTACCTCCATAGGTTGCTGCAAAAGAGGATTGCCCACTTTTATTAATGATCAAGTTTTCAGCTGTAATTGCTGTGGCTCGCCCCAAAACGCCAAAATTACTTGAATTGTATATTTGTGAATTATTGATTTGAAGTTTGGATGAATCGTCTTGGTTGCCGTCAACGAGAATACCAACAGTGCTGTTTTTAATAGTCGTGTAGTCGAACCTATTGTCTGTACTGCCATTAAACAACCATATGGTTTGCCACTGCCCAGGAACTTCTGAAAAACCAGGCTCAAGCCGATCACCTTCAAAAATAATTTCATTTTCCAAAAGTTCATCATCAGTACTCAACAGGCCATTGGCGTGTAAAGATGCATTGTTAGTAACCAAAAGACCGGAATTCGCATGAAAATGCACACGAGCTCCAGCCGCAATGTTAAGTGTTTTGCCTTCATCTACGGCAGCGTATCCATAAATAACATAGGGCTTTTCGTTAGTAAAATTCAACTCATCATCTTCCAAAAATCGTCCTTGGATATTGGTTTCATCATCTGTACCATCACCATCCACATCAAATACAAGAGTTTCTATAACGCCTTCAGAATCTTTATTTGGATAGATAAATACGGCATCTTTAACTAGTGTAACCAACTCTACAGTTTGCTTGTTGTTGATGCCAAATTCAATAGCATCTGTATATAAAAATTGAGTTTCATCAGAAACCAAAGATTGTATGTCGATTGTGGTTTCAATAAATATATACATGCTGTCTTTAGCTAATAATTCGACATCCGTGAATTCTTTTCCTGTGAGCGGGGTATCCCCAGTCATTCCATCTACATTTAGGCGATAATTGGAATTTTGTCCTTCTTGAAGTTTGATTTTCGGAATGGAAATGTCATTGTTAGAAGTATTGTACACTTTAAGGGTGTAGGTGCTGGAGCCAATATTAGTGAATACAGTGTCTAAATAGACCGTATCTTTTGAAAATCTTAATGATCCCTCAGTAGGGGTGAAATCAAAATCATTCCGACAAGAACTCCATAAGAGTAAGAAACAAAAAGATGCTAAAAAATAAAAATAACGCTTCATAAAAGTTAACCTGTTTTTGTAAAAATATAACTTTTCATGCAAATGGGAATAATTAATCAAAAATGGTTAAGATATCATTTGGGATGCGTTTTGGGCGTTGTGTTTGGGGATCAGTCATGCACCACTTTGTTTTGCTTTTGACTAAAAGTTTTTGTGTATGAGCATTGTAGATTTCTACGACGCGAATGCTTGTTACTCCAGCACATTCAGAAACATAGGTTTTAAGACGTAAGGTATTGCCAACAAAGGCAGGAGCTTTGTAATCTATTTCATGCCGCAAAACAACCCAAACATTGGCTTGGCGTTGTTCTAGGGTCGTAACAGAAGTCCAGTGGGCACGTGCCATAGCCTGTATCCATTCAAGATAACGGATATTGTTTACGTGATTCAAATGATCAATATCTTGGGATTCTACTACACGTGATTGTTCATAAACTTGCATTAGTCTTGGGCTATTATGCGCACCTCAAAGAGTTTATCCCAACGTTTTCCCGTAAGGAACAAGGTTTGTGTTTTGGGGTTATAGGCCATACCGTTTAATACGTCCAAGCCTGGGTGATTGGTGACTTTGTTTTTCAAATCTTTAAAATCTATAACGGCTTCGATAGCTCCATTTCTAGGATTGATTACCGCAACGCCATTTTTTTGGTATCGGTTGGCGTAAATCTTCCCGTTAACCCACTCGAGTTCGTTTAGGTTGGCTAACTTTCCTTTATTGGTATATGCTTGAACAAAACGCTCTTCTTCTAATGTATTAGAATTTAAAATCCAGATGTTTTCTGATCCATCGGTTTTATACAGTTGTTGACCATCATTACACAAGCCCCATCCTTCTTTGCTTTGCCCATATTTGAAACTTCCAATTGCTTGAAAATTATCAACATCATAAATTAGTCCGCGTCCTTCACGCCACGTCAATTGATATATTTTATCGTTCAAAACCGTCAACCCTTCTCCGAAATATGTAGGGGCTAAGTTGATGTTTCTTATCACTTTTCCATTTTTGTAGTCTAAAGCTCTAAGTTTTGACTCGCCATATTGTCCCGTACTCTCGTACAGAATCCCATTGTAAAACTCTAATCCTTGTGTATATGAATTAATATCGTGTGCATAGATATTTACCAATTCGTAAGTGTAGAGTTTTGGTTTTTTGTTATTGACAACAATAAGTTTTTGCAAAACTACTTCTTTAACATCATCATAATACACCGAAGCTTTGATCATTTTTTCGCCAAGGGCAACATCTTTTAAATCTTCCAAATTGGAGATGGGTGTGTTATTCATCATGAACTGCACAGAATCAACTTGCATCGCATTGAGGTTTTTTAAGCTCAATTTAAGTACTTCAGCATTGCTAATGATGTTCTTTTTTGCATTGGTTTGAATCAAGAAATTTGATTTAACAGCTTTGGACGAATTTCCGCATCCAAAAGCAATTATTCCAATAGTCATGATTCTCAATACTTTAGACAAATCCATACACCTCTTTATTTTCTGGCAATTTATTTATTTATCTTCACTAAAAAAAATGATTAAAAGAATATTAAAACATTGTATCTTTGCCACAGGCAAGTCCTACACAACCAGCTCCTGTTGAATCCTCCAGGGCGGGAACGCAGCAAAGGTATACGGTCGTAGCGGTGTGATGTAGATCGCTTGCCTTTTTTTGTGTCTTTTAGTTTCCTAAATCTTTATATCTTTAACCATCAATTTACGTCTGTACTATGTCAAAGACAATACTCATAACAGGGGGTTCTTCAGGGATTGGAAAATCTATGGGCGAATTTCTTATCAAAAAAGGTTTTAATGTTTATGGGACCAGCCGATTTCCCGAAAAATACACCGACTCCTTATTTCCTATTCTAAAATTGGACGTCACAAAACCTGATTCCATACGCGAGTGTGTGGAAACATTGTTGGCCAAAACCAATACTATTGATGTATTGATTAACAACGCAGGGGTAGGAATTACTGGTCCATTGGAAGAAATTCCTATGGCTGAAATGAAAAACAATTTTGAAACAAATTTCTTTGGTCCCATTGGCATGATCAATGCGGTGTTGCCAAGTATGCGGGCACAAAAATCTGGACTCATCATCAACATCACATCTATCGCTGGATATATGGGACTTCCATTTCGAGGGGTGTACAGTGCAAGTAAAGGTGCTTTAGAACTCATTACAGAGGCCTACCGTATGGAATGAAAACCTTTTGGGATAAACATGACCAATATAGCACCAGGCGATTTTTCGACCAATATTGCCGCTGGACGCTATCATGCGCCATTGAAGGACGATTCGCCGTACAATTCAACTTACGGAACAACACTTGATTTGCTAAATGATCATGTGGACGATGGGGAAGACCCTCTAATTATGGCCAAAATAGTGTACCGCATTATACACACCAAAAACCCCAAAATACATTATAAGATTGGTGCGTTTTTACAAAAATTCTCAATTGTTCTGAAACGTTTATTGCCAGACCATTGGTACGAACGCCTTTTGATGTCGTTTTACAAGCTCTAATGTTCAAAACTATTTGTACTTGTTGATATATTTTTTACTTTAACATTTGCTTAAGTATACTAAAATTCTATTTTTACACTCTAACTAAAAAAACAGCTTAAACCTCATGAAATTTTTTATCGACACTGCAAACTTAGATCAAATTAAAGACGCACAAGACCTTGGGGTTTTGGATGGCGTAACCACCAATCCGTCTTTGATGGCTAAAGAAGGTATTACTGGTGCCGATAATATTTTGAACCATTACAAAGCCATTTGCGCTATTGTAGATGGTGATGTCTCTGCGGAAGTAATTGCCACCGATTTTGAGGGCATGGTAAGAGAAGGGGAGGCCCTTGCTGCGCTGAATCCGCAGATTGTTGTAAAACTCCCCATGATCAAAGCAGGGGTTAAGGCCTGTAAATATTTTAGTGATAAAGGCATTAAAACCAACGTAACTTTGGTCTTCTCTGTAGGACAAGCGATTTTGGCCGCAAAAGCAGGGGCAACCTACGTTTCCCCTTTTATTGGACGATTGGATGATATCTCTACAGATGGTCTTAATCTTATTGCTGAAATACGTCATATTTATGACAACTACGGCTTTACAACCGAAATTTTGGCTGCTTCTGTTCGCCATACCATGCATGTCATCGACTGTGCCAAAATAGGCGCCGATGTGATGACGGGACCACTGAGTTCTATTGAAGGACTATTAAAACACCCACTGACCGATATTGGTTTAGCTAAGTTTTTGGCGGATTATAAAAAAGGGAATTAGGATTTTTGCGTAGAACGGTCTTGTATATGAAAAGTAGCAGAATAAAAAAACACTACTTTTTCAATTTAAACACAAAAATAGCAGAAAAGAGCGAACTTTGATTCTAGCTCTTAACTGCTATTTTTTATATACCGTGTTATGGGCTTTTTTTAAATAAACTAACTATTAAATCTATTAAATCTTTTGCTCCTTTTTTTCTCTGTTTTCTCCAAAAGAAAAATTCTACAACTAATCCGGAAAAAGCACCAATTAATAAAAGTTCTATAAAACTTTTCATATCATTTGCAAAAAAATAAACAATGCTTATAATAATAAGTACGATTAAAAATGTAATTACTTTTGTTATATTCATTACCAAAGTTTTGAAATCCATTTACCTAGTCTACCTATAACGGTCTGTGCAAACGCAGTATGGGCGCTTAGCCCCTATTGTCGTTTTGCACTTTGTTATGGGCTATTATTTCGATTCAACACATTCCACACACCATGCAGAATTATCACAAGCACCATTTGAAATTAAAGCATCGTCCCCATTGTCTAAACACTTTTTTATTTCTTTACCACATTGCCATTTATTCGTACAAGTAGTCCCACCTGATCGATAAGCATACTGTCTTTTGGCAAAACTTCCAAGTTTAATTGTTTCTTTTGTTTCTCCCTTTAAACTGAAAGTCGCTGTTTGAAATCCATTTGAATGAACCTTGCTGAACAATAAATCGATATCTTCTGGAGGATAATAGTTACCTAATTCATCCATAATCGATAACGCATTATCCACAAAAGCATCCTGTACGACAGGTTCATTTACTTGATTTTGACTACAAGCAAGCAGAGAAAATATTGCAATCAATAAAATTGAATTTTTCATCGTATTTAAATTTAAAATCTACGCCTCAATATTTTTCAGGAGTATTGAGACTTGCTCATGCCACCAAAGAAAAACCGATTTCTTTGGCTTCTCCCGCTATGGACATTCATTTTTGTTTTCTCTTTACATTTTTAACCCTGAACTTGTCGAAGGGTTCTCCCAAGCAGAAAACAATTTCTCGGGAATGGTTAAACTTCGTTCGCTCTAATTGCCCATAACTTGTATATATCCGCAGTGTTGCGTTTATTTCTTTTATATATTATTCGTTTTAATTTGTTTTAATGTGTTGTTTTTCAGCGTGTTGACTTTCAATAATTACATCTAATGTTCTTTTTGTTTTTGCAAGAGATAATATCCATTTATTAAAACACAAACGATTTGCAAGACAGCACACAAACAGAATAGAGCGTCGAAACGGAACTCTGTTTTAAGGATACTTTTATCGTTTGAAAGGGTATGAGATATAGGTTATCCATGTTACAAGCGTAACATATTTGGGTTGGAGCTTAGACAAATATATATAAAATATTATATATAAATAAAGAAAATATCTTTTTATTAATAGTTAAATTGAAAATAATAGAGGATTACCTATCTTTGTACAAATTAAAAAAACCAACACAAAGTAGATGAAATTATTAGAAGGAAAAACCGCAATTGTCACAGGAGCTAGTAGAGGCATCGGGAAGGGTATTGCTACCGTTTTTGCACAACAAGGTGCTAATGTGGCGTTTACCTACAGTTCGTCTTCAGAGGCTGCTGAAGCACTCGAGAAAGAGCTTTCAGGCTTAGGTGTCAAAGTGAAGGCATACAAAAGCAATGCTGCCGATTTTGAGGCCGCACAGCAACTTGCTGCTGATGTTCTAAACGATTTTGGACAAATTGATATTTTAGTAAATAATGCAGGCATCACTAAAGACAACCTTTTGATGCGTATGGGCGAAGAAGATTTTGATAAGGTCATTGAAGTGAACCTAAAATCGGTATTCAATATGACCAAGGCCGTACAACGTACTATGTTGAAACAACGCAAAGGATCCATCATCAATATGAGTTCTGTTGTGGGGGTAAAAGGGAATGCTGGACAAACCAACTATGCAGCTTCGAAAGCTGGTATTATTGGATTTTCCAAATCCGTTGCACTAGAATTGGGCTCACGTAACATTCGCAGCAATGTGATTGCACCGGGATTTATTGAAACAGAAATGACCGCCAAGCTCGACGAAGCTACCGTAGCGCAATGGCGCGCAGGTATTCCACTAAAACGTGGAGGATCACCAGACGATATTGCCAATGCATGTGTCTTTTTGGCAAGTGATCTGTCTGAATATATTACTGGACAAACGCTAAATGTTGACGGCGGAATGCTCACATAAAATCCTGCAATTGCTATGACATCATCATTGGTTCTATATGGCGTCTTTGCAATCGCTTTAGCTGCATTTTTAGCACTTATCAATTACAAACCATGGGCCTCCAAAAGGGTATTTTGGGGACTTACAGCGCTAAGAGCTCTCACTTTTAGCGTTCTTTTTTTGTTGCTGCTAAATCTTCAATACACCCGAAATACAACAGAACTCATCAAACCGAAACTTTCTGTATTGGTAGATAACTCCCAGTCTATAAAGTTTATAAATAAAGACAGTGCTGCATTAGCGCTTTTAGAGCAATTAAAAACTAACGCTGAATTGGCCAAAAAATTTGACCTTCAGTATTTTTATTTTGATACTGATTTGAAATTTTCAGACGAATTGGTTTTTGATGCACCACAAACAAATATCGGAAAGGCTATTTCTGAGGTTCATGAACTGTATAAAGATGAAATAGCTCCTATTTTATTGATTTCTGATGGTCAGCAAACTGTTGGCACATCTTATGAGTATATGGCCAATCAGTTTGAACAAAAAATATACCCATTGGTATTGGGGGACACCGCACGTTATACGGATCTGCGTATCAAACAAATAAATGTAAATGCCTATGCCTTTTTAGACAACACATTTCCTGCTGAAATTTTCGTTCAATACAATGGTACTACCGACACTACTACGGTCTTAGAAGTGTTTTCTGGCGCAAAACTCGTTTATCGTGAAGAAATAAATCTATCATCAGAAAATAACACACTCATAGTAAGTCCTAAACTCAAAGCAACTCAAGTAGGTATACAACGGTATTCTGCACGGTTACGCCCACTAAGCGATGAGCTGATAATTAGCAATAACCGCAAACCTTTTGCGCTTGAAGTTATTGATCAAAAACTTGATATCGCTTTGGTTTCCAGCCAAAGCCATCCTGATTTAAGAGTGTTCAAATCGATGGTTTCCAATCAAAAAAACTACAGTATTCAAAGACTCACACCTGAAGAATTCTTGAAAAGTTCTAAAGACTTCGCCTTTGTGGTGCTTTATCAACCTAATCCTAGTTTTGCGGATGCTTACAACTTTGTAAAGGCAAACAACATCAATACCTTTACTGTAGGTGGTCCAGAAACAGACTGGACTTTTTTAAATACAATACAACAGCATTACGCGCAAGAAATTAGTCAATACAAAGAGGCTTATCAAGCCGTGTTTAACACAAACTTTGATGCATTTGCAGTCGATCCATTAGATTTTGAAGAATTTCCTCCTCTTCAATCTGATTTTGGTTCAGTAGAAATCCGTATGCCACATCAAGTCCTATTGTACAAATCCGTTAGTGGATTAGAAACAAAAAACCCACTGCTGTTTACATACCAGGCCGAAAACACACGTCACGCAGTTGTGTTAGGGACGGATTTATGGAAGTGGCGCCTAAAAGCCTATCAGCTGTACAACAGATTTGATGAATTTGATGCGTTTTTCAATGTTGTTTTTCAATATTTAAGCACCCAAAAAAAAGCAGATCGTTTACGGGTGACCCACGAAGCTGTTTTCGATGGAACTGAGCCCATTGCGGTTTATGCACAGCTATACGACGAAAATTTTCAATTTAATCCTAATGCCCAACTAGAAATTGAAATTAGTAATCCACAGCTCGATCGTCCAATTACGTTTTCATTTGTGCAAAGCGAAAGTGGGTACAAAGCTGAGCTAAGTCGCCTTAATTCTGGTACTTATCAATACCAAGTCCGAACCAAAGACCGAGAGTTTGTTAGCTCAGGACAGTTCGAAATCTTGGCTTACAATATTGAAACACAATTTTTGAATGCCAATTATAAGGCATTGAATCAATTAGCCAATACCACAGGTGGGCAATTATTTTTAGAAAATCAATACAGTGCGTTGCTCGATGAATTATTCAAGAATTCAAACTATAAAACCATACAAAAAATAAGTAAAAAAACAGTACCTTTGGTGGATTATAAATGGTTACTGTTGTTGCTTGTTTTAAGTTTAACTGCAGAATGGTTTATAAGAAAGTATAACGGATACGTATAATTATTTAAATCTATTAAAATGCAAAAATTACCCAAAATTGGTCTTCCAATAATTTTCACAATCGCTGTTGTTTTGATCTTAATATCAAAAGCTGCAGTCACTATCGGCCCTGGAGAAGGCGGGGTATTGTTTGAACGCTTTGGCGATGGTATCAATACAGATAAAACTTACGGAGAAGGTTTTCATATTGTTGCGCCATGGAACTCAATGCTTATATTCAAGGTGCGTCAACAATCAATTTCAGATGAAATGAATGTTCTATCAGTAAATGGACTTGAAGTACGCGTCAATGGAACCATTTGGTACGAACCAGAATACGAAAACTTAGGGAAATTGATAAAAACTAAAGGACAAGATTACGTTCTTGAACTGCTAAACCCTGCTGTCAATGCTGCTGCACGAAGTGTAGTTGGTCGATATACTCCAGAACAATTGTATTCAAGCAAGCGTGATGTGATAGAGCAAGAAATTTTGGATGAAGTAGTTAACCTCACACAAGGACAATACCTAAACGTGAAGCGCGTTTTGGTAGAGGATGTAAAGCTGCCAGAAACAATCAAAAATGCAATTGAAGGTAAACTTAAGCAAGAGCAACAATCCTTAGAATATGAGTTTAGATTAGTTACTGCCGATAAAGAGGCTCAAAAGCAACGTATTGAAGCCCAGGGTAAAGCTGATGCCAACCGAATTCTTAGTGCTTCTTTGAATGATAAAATTCTTCAAGACAAAGGTATTGAAGCCACTATAAAACTTGCTGAGTCACCAAACAGTAAAGTTATTGTGATTGGCTCTGGAGATTCTGGTCTGCCAATAATCTTAGGTAATCAATAATTTTTTCAAAAAAAGTTAGGAAATAAAAAAATATTTTCTGAATCTTTGTTTATTGACAATTAAATCATGAAAAATATCAATTTAATCCACCATCATGTACATACTGGCCCTCAGGCGAGTTGTTTGTGTATGGATTAAATTTAATTTATAATACAACATTAACCCGCTTGAAACGTCAAGCGGGTTTTTTTTATTTAAAATTTTTAACAATGGAAACATTAAAAATTGCCGTTCAAAAATCAGGAAGACTAAAAGATGATTCCTTGAAATTATTAAAGGATATAGGCATATCTATAGACAACGGAAAAGAACAACTTAAAGCTAGGGCAACAAATTTCCCCATAGAGGTGTTTTATTTACGCAATGGAGATATCCCTCAATATTTAGCCGATGGTGTTGTTGATGTGGCGATCATTGGTAACAATGTTTTAGCCGAAAAAGGAAACTCAATCCAATGGGAACTGGCGCTTGGATTTTCGCGTTGCCGTGTTTCTGTTGCTGTTCCTAAAACAACTTCTTATTCTTCGATAAAAGATTTAAATGGCAAAAAAATAGCTACCTCTTATCCCAATACAGTCCAGGCGTTTTTAGACGAACAAGGCGTTCAAGCCGATATCCATATCATCAATGGCTCTGTTGAAATTGCACCAAACATTGGTCTTGCCGATGCTATTGTAGATATTGTTTCTACGGGTGGAACACTCTTTAAAAACAATTTGATCGAAAAAGAAGTTATCCTCGAATCGGAGGCGGTTTTGGCTGTGTCGCCAAAGATCCAAAGTAAACAAATTCAAATTTTGGATCGAATAAAATTCAGAATGGCTTCTGTGCTTAAGGGACGAAACTCAAAATATGTGCTACTGAATGCCCCTAATGAAAAACTCGAACAAATTATTTCAATTTTGCCAGGCATGAAAAGTCCAACTGTCCTGCCTTTAGCAAAATCGGGGTGGAGTTCTGTACATAGTGTGATCGATCAACATCAATTTTGGGATATTATTGACGATTTAAAAGACAATGGTGCTGAAGGTATACTTATATGTCCAATCGAAAAAATGGTACTCTAATGGAAATTATAAAAAATCCTAAAACAGCGCAATGGGACCAGATTTTGAAGCGCCCCACACAGTCTCTAGAATCCTTAAACAATACTGTTGATGAAGTATTTGCACAAGTACGAGAAAATGGTGATGAAGCCCTAAAATCATACACAAAGGCATTTGACGGTGTTGATTTAGTGGATCTTACAGTGTCTGAAGAAGAGCTTAAAGCTGCTGAAGATAATCTATCAGCTGCGCTTAAAAAAGCTATTCTACAAGCAAAATCTAATATAGAAAAATTCCACACAGCACAGCAAACACCAAAAGTTTCTGTTGAAACACAAACCGGAGTGCACTGTTGGCAAGAAAAAAGAGCTATTGAAGCTGTAGGGCTTTATATTCCTGGAGGTAGCGCTCCATTGTTCTCCACAGTTTTGATGTTAGCGATTCCTGCAAAAATAGCGGGTTGTACTTCCGTAATTTTATGTACGCCTCCAAATGCAAAAGGAGCGATTGCCAGTGAAATTATTTATACAGCTGCTCTTTGCGGAGTGAAACGCATCTATAAAGTGGGCGGTATTCAAGCAATAGCGGCAATGACTTTTGGAACTCAGAGCATCAGTCGCGTTGTAAAAATATTTGGCCCTGGAAATCAGTATGTAACTGCTGCTAAACAGGCGGCTACAAAGTTTGGTGTTGCTATTGATATGCCAGCTGGTCCTAGCGAGTTGCTGGTCATGGCAGATGCATCTGCTAATCCCGATTTTGTAGCCTCAGATTTATTGAGTCAAGCCGAACATGGAGCAGACAGCCAAGTGGTATTGGTCTCAACCAGCGAAAGCTTTCTTAAAAATGTTTTAAAAGCAGTGGTTTTACAATCCCAAAGTTTGAACCGAAAAGCAATCATTGATCAAGCCTTAAAAAACATGAAGTTGATTTGTGTTTCTGACGATAGCACAGCCGTAGATTTAATAAACTTTTATGGTCCAGAGCACTATATTATTGCTACCTCAAATAATTCATATTTTGTAGATAATGTTCTAAATGCAGGGTCTGTATTTATTGGCGATTATACTCCTGAAAGTGCGGGTGATTACGCATCAGGAACTAACCATACACTTCCTACCAACGGTTATGCTAAAGCGTATTCTGGTGTGAACTTAGATAGCTTTCTGAAAAGTATTACGTTTCAAGAAATTTCAAAAGAAGGGCTTAAAAACTTAGGACCTACCATCGAATTAATGGCAGAAGCCGAAGGTCTTATGGCACATAAAAATGCGGTTACAATCCGTCTTAAAACACTAAGCAATGAATCTTAATAAACTCATAAGACCAGCCGTTAAAGCCATGAAGTCTTACTCATCTGCACGTGATGAGTTTGAAAGTCAGGATGAAGACCTGTTGTTTTTGGATGCTAATGAGAATCCTTTTCCCAATGGACTTAACCGATATCCAGACCCCCAACAAATACAACTTAAAAATAAACTTGCAGCTTTAAAGGGGTTAAGGCCTTCTCAAATATTATGTGGAAATGGAAGTGACGAAGTTTTAGATTTGATATTCCGTGCATTCTGTGAACCTAATAAAGATGCAATAATCACGCTTACACCAACTTATGGTATGTACGCAGTCCTGGCTAATCTAAACGGCATACATCAGCAATGCGTATCTTTAACCGCCGATTTTCAAATTGATGTGCCAGCTGTTTTGAATGCAATCCGACCCAACAGCAAACTTCTATTTATTTGTTCGCCAAACAATCCCTCTGGAAATGTAATGAGCAGAACAGCTATAAAGGAGATTTTAAAAGCATTTAAAGGCTTGGTCGTAATTGATGAAGCCTATATAGATTTTACGGACACTCAAAGTTGGTTAGATCATTTATCAGAATATCCCAATTTGGTTGTAACTCAGACTCTGTCTAAAGCATATGGCTTAGCAGGAATTCGTCTAGGGATTTGCTACGCATCTGAAGAGATTATTGCAGTGTTAAATAAAATTAAGCCTCCTTACAACATCAACAGCTTAACTCAAAAAGCTGCTATATCTGCGATATCCCAACGAGAAAATACCAAACAACAACTAAAGACAATCCTTGATCAACGCACTGAATTGATTAAAGAATTTAAAAAAATAGCTTGGATTGAAAAGCTTCATCCCACTGATGCGAATTTTATTTTAATTCGTGTTGACAATGCGAACTTGAGGTATGAACAATTAAAAAACAAAGGAATTATTGTTCGTAACAGGACCCGTGAAGACGGTTGCACAAATTGCTTGCGCATCACAGTTGGGACAGCAGAAGAAAATAAAAGACTAATCAATACATTAAATACACTATAGCATGAAAAATGTACTATTTATTGATCGTGACGGAACACTCATCAAAGAACCAGAGGACAACCAAATTGATACCTTTGAAAAACTTGAATTTTACCCCGAAGTGTTCACTTACCTAAAAAAGATTGCAACTGAACTGGATTATGAATTGGTTTTGGTGACCAATCAAGATGGTTTGGGAACGGTTTCACATCCAGAAGAACACTTTTGGCCAGTACACAATTTTATGATTAAATGTTTTGAGAATGAAGGTATTGTCTTTGCCGATGAACACATCGATAGAACTTTTGCAGACGATAATGCACCAACACGAAAACCACGCACCGGTCTATTGACATCTTATTTTTCCGACGATTATGATTTAAAAAACTCATTTGTTATTGGTGATCGTCTTACCGATGTTGAGTTAGCCAAAAACTTAGGTGCAAAAGGAATTTACATTAATGATCAGACATTTTTGGGGACGAATGAAGTCAGTAGCACAAAAGAGGCCCTGGCCCCATATATTGGTCTTGAAACAAACACTTGGTCCGAAATTTATGAGTTCTTAAAATTGTCCAACAGATCTGGAAATATCAGTCGAAAAACTAATGAAACAGATATATCGATCGCATTAAATCTCGATGGGACAGGCAAAAGCAATATAGACACTGGCTTGGCATTCTTCGATCATATGCTGGATCAAATTGCACGTCACGGTCAGATGGATTTAGACATCAAAGTTAGTGGCGATTTAGAAGTTGACGAACACCACACTATTGAAGATACTGCTATAGCTTTAGGAACATTATTTAATAAAACATTGGGAGGTAAACTAGGAATAGAACGTTATGGTTTTTGTTTGCCCATGGACGATTGTTTAGCGCAAGTGGCTATTGATTTCGGAGGGCGTAACTGGCTAGTTTGGGAGGCAGAATTTAAAAGAGAATACATTGGCAAAATGCCAACAGAAATGTTTATGCACTTTTTTAAGTCTTTTACTGATGGTGCAAAATGCAATCTCAATATTCAAGCAAATGGTACAAACGAACACCACAAAATTGAAGCTATTTTTAAAGCCTTTGCAAAATCTATAAAAATGGCTGTAAAGCGCGATGTGCATAAAATGATTCTTCCATCTACAAAGGGGGTACTGTAATGAAAGTAACAATTCTAGATTACGGCGCTGGAAATATTCAAAGTGTACAATTCGCCTTGGCACGCCTAGGTATTGATGCTTTGCTTTCAAATGATAAAGAACTGATTTTAAGTTCCGATAAAATTATTTTTCCCGGCGTTGGTCACGCCACACAAGCAATGAAACAACTGAAAGCAGCAGGGTTGACGGATCTTATTCCGGAGCTTAAACAAGATGTCTTGGGGATTTGCTTGGGGATGCAGTTGTTGTGTAAACACAGCGAAGAAGGGGATACAATGGGGTTAGGAGTTTTTGATGCTGAAATCAAACGTTTTAGCAATTCTGTTAAAGTCCCACACATGGGATGGAATACTATCGATAACCTTAAGTCAGATTTATTCAAAGGGATTAATACAGGGGCTTATATGTATTCGGTTCATAGTTATTATGCACCACTAACAAAGCAAAGTATAGCCAAAACGTCCTACCAACTGCCTTTTTCAGCAGCTCTACACCATAAAAACTTTTATGGGGTACAATTTCATCCAGAAAAAAGTAGCGTTGACGGAACTCAAGTGCTGACAAATTTTTTAAATCTTTAATGCTATGAAAATTATTCCAGCAATTGATCTTATCGATGGACAATGTGTACGGCTCACTAAGGGCAATTATGCAACAAAAAAAGTATATAATTCGAACCCTGTTGAGGTTGCCAAACAATTTGAAGATTCAGGGATTAAGTATTTACACCTTGTAGATTTAGATGGGGCAAAGGCACAACATATTGTAAATTATAAAGTGTTGGAAGAAATAAGTCATAAAACACAATTACATATTGATTTTGGCGGAGGATTAAAAACTGATGAGGATTTGCGGATTGCTTTTGAATCAGGTGCTGATCAGGTTACTGGTGGAAGCATAGCTGTGAAAGACCCAGCTAAATTTGAAAATTGGCTTTCAAAATATGGTGCCGAGCGCATTATTTTAGGTGCTGACTGTATACGTCGAAAAATAGCGGTTCACGGATGGCAAGAGGAAAGTGACATGGAAGTTGTTTCGTTCATTGATGCCTATGTTCAAAAAGGGGTTTGTAATGTTGTCTGTACCGATATCTCAAAAGACGGAATGCTGCAGGGGCCATCTTTTGAACTCTATACAGAAATTTTAAACAAAACACCCCTGATTAACCTTATTGCATCAGGAGGTGTTTCAACATACGAAGAACTGCCTAAATTGGCTGATCTAGGGTGTTCAGCTGTTATCATTGGTAAAGCAATTTACGAAGGTAAAATTACGTTAAAACAACTCGAATCATTTCAATAAAAAAATAAAATGCTAACAAAACGAATCATACCTTGTTTAGATATTAAAAATGGCCGTACAGTCAAAGGGGTTAATTTTGTTAATCTCAGAGATGCTGGTGATCCAGTAGCCTTGGCCAAGCAATATGCAGCGCAAGGGGCTGACGAATTGGTTTTTTTAGATATTGCAGCAACTTTAGAATCACGAACAACTACCCATGACATGGTTCGTGAAGTTGCGCGGCAAATTGATATACCCTTTACAGTTGGCGGTGGGGTAAGAAGCGTCGAAGATGCTGAAAAACTTTTAAAATCTGGCGCCGATAAAGTCGCGGTAAATTCTTCAGCTATAAAACGACCAGTACTCATTAAAGAATTAGCACAGGCCTTTGGAAATCAATGTATTGTAGTGGCTATAGATGCAAAAAAATTGAAAGATCAATGGATGGTGTATTTGGCAGGAGGTACTATCCCAACAGATTTAAAACTATTTGATTGGGCCAAAACAGCTGAATCCCTTGGCGCAGGTGAAATTCTTTTTACATCAATGAATCACGATGGAGTCAAAACAGGCTTTGCAACCAAAGCACTAAAAACACTGTCAACTTCTTTAAATATACCAATAATTGCATCTGGTGGTGCAGGACTAAAAAATCATTTCGTAGATGTATTTAAAGCTGATGCAGCTGATGCTGCATTGGCAGCTAGTGTATTTCATTTTGGTGAAATTTCAATAACTGATCTAAAAAAAGAATTAAAAGAACATAACATTTCAATAAGATTATAATGGAAATAAAATTTAACACTCAAGGATTAGTTCCGGCAATTGTTCAAGATGAACACACCAAAACAGTCTTAATGCTGGGGTACATGAATCAAGAAGCTGTTTCTAAAACATTAGAAACCAAAAGAGTAACTTTTTATAGCCGCAGCAAACAACGCCTGTGGACAAAAGGGGAGGAGAGTGGTCATTTTTTAGAATTCATTTCGATGAAATCCGATTGTGATCATGATGCACTGTTAGTAAAAGCATTGCCGAAAGGCCCTACTTGCCATAAAGGGACGGATAACTGTTGGGGTGAAGAAAATACTACCAACTTCTCTTTTTTGAATTTTCTGGAGGATTTAATCGATCAACGCAAAAACGAAAGTAAATCTGTTGATTCGTATGTTGCTGGGCTATTTGAAAAGGGAATCAACAAAATTGCTCAAAAAGTAGGAGAGGAGGCTGTAGAAGTCGTTATAGAAGCAAAAGACACCAATGACGATTTGTTTTTGGCAGAAAGTGCCGATTTGTTATTTCACTACATGATTTTACTTAAAGCAAAAGGTTTTCAACTTAATGATGTGGTAAACGTGCTTAAATCAAGACACTAATTTTTATATAAAGCTAAAATGAACGACCTTGAGGGCATGTTTCAAAAGCGCTATTACTACCTTATCAGATTTCAATTTTTGGGCTATCGTTTTCATGGTTGGCAAAAACAACCAAACACCAAAACCCTGCACCTGATGATTGACCGAACATTGAAGTATGTTCTTAAAGATCAATATTTTAAAACCTTAGCCGCCAGTCGAACAGATGCTAAAGTTTCTGCAGAAGAAGCCGCTTTTGAACTCTTTCTTAAAGATAAGCCTCTAGATGATTTAGAATTATTTATGGCAGAATTTAATGCAAATTTGCCTCAAGACATACGAGCGCTATCTATCAGTGAAGTTACATCTGACTTTAACATCATTCAAGATTCAAAATACAAGGAGTATCATTATATTTTTTCTCAAGGGGAGAAGTGCCATCCATTTTGTGCCCCCATAATGACTACAATTTTGGAACCTTTAAATATCTCAATGATGATTAAAGGCGCAGCTCTTTTTAAAGGCAAACACAATTTTAAATCCTACTGCTACAAGGCCACTGATAAAGGATTATATGACCGTGAACTGCTTTGCTGTGAACTTTTGGAAAATAAGCTGTATACCGCAAATTTTTTTCCCGAAAAGAGTTATCTCTTACGCGTAATAGGTAAGGGGTTTGGACGACACCAAATTCGCTTAATGATGGGGGCTTTGATTAAACTTGGTCGGGGTGAAGTAGATTTAGATTACATAGCCAAAAGCTTAACAAAAGAGTTTGAGGGTAATATTGATTACATTGCGCCTGCATCAGGGCTTATTTTACACAAAATAAATTTTTAATTTAAAGAAATTAACTGGTCTTTCAATCGTTCTTTTAACATCGAAAAAATACGCTTATTGAACATTGAACTATCTTTGTGGTAGAAAATGAGCTCTTTAGCAGTAAACAGACCAATTACGATGCCCAAAAGCTGTTGTTTTAATGCCATGTTTGACTTGAAGTGATGATCAAGGGAGGACGCCTTTTCCAAATTATTGAGTTGATTAAAATCCTGTTTTTTGCTTTTTAATTCCATTAAAAAGGTGCTTACAATGTGCTCATTTTGAAATTTCAAAAGGGGACGTAAAACAGTGTTTTGAAAGGCTTCTACTGAACTTGTATCTCCTAAAACCTGTGCAGAAGAAATTTTAGGCCTAATTTGGATGATTTTTTCATCTCTAGAATTTACGCTCATAAATCTCTAAGTCGAATGTAGAAGCAGAAGCTATAATATGATCAAAAATATCGGCTATAATGTACTCGTAATTTTGCCAGCGTTTATCGTTACTGAAAGCATATATTTCAATAGGCAAGCCGTTTTCACCAGGTTGGAGTTGGCGAGCCATTACCATTAAATCTTTATTGATTGCAGAATGTTTCTCTATGTATGATTCAATATACTTTCTAAAAACACCAATATTAGTCAAGTTCCTTCCATTTATTAAAAGAGACTTATCCACTTGATTTGACGAGTTATATGCTGTAATGTCCTCAGTCTTTTTTGATAGGTAACCCTGAATCAAATCAATTTTAGATAATTTATTTAAATCTTCGTTAGTTAAATGGCGAACACTTGCCATACGGATATTTAAAGAACGTTTGATGCGGCGCCCATTAGATTCAGTCATACCACGCCAGTTTTTGAAGGAATCAGAAATTAGCGCATAGGTTGGTATGGTAGTAATTGTATGGTCAAAATTACGCACTTTAACAGTCGCTAAATTAATTTCAAATACATCGCCATCTGCGCCATATTTTTGAAACGTAATCCAATCACCAATACGTACCATATCATTTACAGAAACTTGGATACTGGCTACAAAACCAAGAATTGTATCTTTAAATACTAAAATAATAACAGCAGACACTGTACCTAAACCAGCCATAAATTCCCAGAATGAAATCCCAGAAACTGCCGCGAAAGTGGCAAAAACAGCTGTAAGCCACACAAAAATCATAATCACTTGAATGTAACTATCTATAGGTTTGTCCTTTAGGCGTTCAATAGATTTAAAAAAGTCTTTTACCGAGCCTAAAACACTACGAAGGCCCCATACAGTAAAAATAATACCGATAACCAATATTAGTTTTTCAAGTAATAATTGCCAGCGTGCATGCTCAAAAAATATACTTGGAATACATTTGTATGCTATGATAAGAGGAAAAATATGAGCGAGGTTTCTTGGGACTTGATGCACAATCATTATGTCATCAAACTTAGTCTTTGAGCGCTTTGCAATCTTACTAAATGCAACGCGAATAATAGTTCTAATGATAAAGTCCACTACGAAAATAATCACTAGAATGGCAAAAACAAGCAGTAAAATACTGGTCCAATCGGCCACAGTTTCACTGACGCCCGCAGAGGATAAAAGATGCTTAAGTTTGTTGAGAAAAAATTCCATTTAAAATTAAAGCTAAAGTTTAGTTGTTCTTATTTAATTTGTATTCGACTACAAATGTACCAAAAGGAATGACAGATGCTGCTAAAACAGCTAAAAAGTTATTTTTTATCCACTGGTTGTCAACTCTCAAGACTAAAGCTAAAGCTATATAGCACATAAACAAGAGACCGTGTGGCATTCCTAGCATTTTAACGAAAGATGGATCGTCTTTCAAGTACTTAATAGGAACAGCAATTCCAAGCAGAAGGATGTACGATAAACCCTCCATGAAGGCAACAACGCGAAAAACATTGATTAATTTCATTTATTATAAATTATAAAATAGGGTACAAAAATACAAAATATATACATGAGAAGATGAATAATTCAATTTGACATAATATAAATTATAATACAACGTAACAACTCAATATTTGAGGCTATAGTTTGTGGGTACAATAAAAAACTAAACTAAAAATTGGAACAACTCTGGTTTATCGTTCAAATAATCTCCGAAAAAATTATGTTTTTTAAGTTTTGTAATTAAAGGCTGAAGATCGTCTTGAGATTTGAGTTGAATACCAACTACAGCTACATCATTCTCACGATTTACTTTTTTAGTATATTCAAAGTGTGTGATGTCATCTTTGGGACCTAACATATCAACCACAAATTCGCGCAAAGCACCCGGACGCTGTGGAAATTTAATTATGAAGTAGTGTTTTAGATTTGCATACAACAATGCACGTTCTTTTATTTCTGCTGTTCTGGTAATATCATTGTTACTACCACTTACCAAACAAACAACTGTTTTGCCTTTAATTTCGTCTTTAAATTCATCCAAAGCAGCTATACTCATAACACCTGCAGGTTCTGCAACAATTGCATCTTTATTGTACATTTCTAGGATTGTTTGGCATATTTTTCCTTCGTGCACAGTAGTCATTACATCCAGATTCTTATTGCATATTTCGAATGTTAAATCACCAACACGTTGTACAGATGCTCCATCAACAAATTTTTCTATTTTCTCTAATTGAACTACTTCTCCTTTTGAAATTGATTTTGACATTGACGGTGCTCCAGCTGGTTCTACTCCAATAATTTTGGTTTTTGGAGAAAGTGCTTTAACGATAGAAGATAATCCTGATGCTAATCCACCGCCACCTACTGGAATAAATATATAATCAATGTTTTCCTTAGCCTGCTGAACAATTTCTAATCCCACTGTACCCTGCCCTTCTATAACTTTAGGGTCATTGAACGGATGTACCAGGGGTTTTCCAAATTGTTTACATTCTTCTGTTGCTTTGTGATATGAATCGTCAAAGGTATCTCCTACCAATACAACCTCGACAAAATCTTGACCAAACATTTTCACTTGCTCAACTTTTTGATTTGGTGTTGGTGCTGGCATAAAAATCTTTCCTTTAATCTTTAATAAACGACAGGAAAGCGCCACACCTTGAGCGTGATTGCCGGCACTAGCGCAAATAATACCATTTTTTACTTCTTCAGAATTTAAAGAAGAAATCTTATTGTAAGCTCCTCTAATTTTGTACGATCTAACCTGTTGTAAATCCTCGCGTTTAAAAAGAATTTTACAGTTGTATTTCTTAGAAAATCGACTGTGTTCTTCTAAAGGCGATACAGCAGCAATGCCCTTAAGTTTTTTAGCCGCAGCCTTTATGGCTTCTACAGTTGGAATATATTTAGCTTGAAGAACACTC
>Ga0213868_10000014_pt1 | contig 144108 bp, 139 predicted proteins | sample PICome_9_FD_160087 | JGI IMG/M metagenome (GOLD analysis project Ga0213868, IMG submission 160087) | Coastal seawater microbial communities near Pivers Island, North Carolina, United States - PICO127 | ecosystem: Environmental > Aquatic > Marine > Coastal | place: USA: North Carolina... | reverse complement strand
GATTTACAAAAATCATTTCTTGTTCAAACTGTACATTTTGAGTAAAGAATCCAAAATCATCGTTATCTGCAATTGTATTACGGTTGTAACCACGTCCGTCAATACCAAAACGACCTACTTCATCAGTTGCATCATTAATAAATAACGAGTTGAATTTTATTTTATGGTCATTGTTAATCCGGTAAACAACATTAGCCATAGCTGTGGTATTACGCGTGAACTCAAATTCTTCAGCATCTTTAAATATGGTATTTGCAGCAGCAGTTACATTAGCAAATTGACCTCTTCTGTACTCGAAACTGCTTCCAAAAGCAGCTGTTGTAAAAAGACTCAATCGAGATTCTTCACCAATTTCCCATGATTTACCACCAGTAATGCTTCCTTCTACACCTAAAGAACCATCAATGCCTTGAGGATCTACACCATGAGATAAAATAACAGCATATGGATTATTTCTGTATCTATTGTAAAACCCAAAATATCCTGTTCCTTCACTCTTTACAAAGTTTTTACCAATGGCATTAGAGTTAAAGTTTGAACCTAAATTAACATCTAAGAAAAAATCTCCGGTATGTTCTTTAGCAACAACATCTACATTACCTGCTGCAAAATCTCCATAAAAATTAGCAGCATATGTTTTACTTACACCAACGTTTTGTATAATGTCCGAGGAGAATAGGTTAAGGTCCATATTCTTTTTTTCGATGTCGTTAGAAGGTAATGTAAGACCGTTATATGTTGTGTTTAAGTATCTGTCACCAAGACCACGAACGTAAACATTACCTCCGCCTTCTTGTTTTGATATACCAGATATTTTGGTAACGGCACCAGCAGCATCGCTAATTCCTTTTCGAGAAAGTTCTTGAGCGCCAATACTTTGTTTGATTGTAGTTGCTTTCTTTTGGTTTAGAAGAAGTGCAGTTTCTGTTTCTCTTTTTGCAGTAGTTTTAATCACTACCTCATCCAATGCAGCAGCACTTGCAAACATGATGACATCTAACTTAGTGTCTTGTCCAGCAATAACTTCAACTTGCTTTTCGATAGTTTCATAGCCTACAAAGCTAAATTGAAATGTGTAAGTTCCTGGGCTAAGGTTTTCAATTTTGTATAGACCATCGATGTCAGATGTGACACCAGTCGTTGTTCCTTTTATTAATACATTAGCAAAAGGTAATGGTTCATTATTGTATTCTTTATCAATTAACTTACCCGAAACCGAACCATTTTCTTGGGCTTGCGAAAATGTAGTTAATAGTAAAATTAATAGTATTGTAATTTGTCTCATCAGTTATTTAAATTGATGGTGCAAATAAACGTCACATTTCTAGTCCGTAGGTTAATCAAAAATTAATGATTGGTAATAAAAATGTTATCGAAAGGTTACGCGAATATTAACAGCCATTACCATTAGTAAACAATTTGGTAACATTAAAATTGTTAGTAGTTTTATGACTTAGCTGAAGCTCTTCTTTTGCAATTTATATATCTTGTGGCGTTGCTTAAAATAACATCTATGAATTGGGAACAATTACTATCATTAAAACGTTTTGGAGATACAAATAAGCGTTTAAGAAAAGAACAAGACGAAACACGTTTGGGTTTTGAAGTTGACTATGATCGTATTATTTTTTCGTCTGAGTTTAGAAGTCTTCAGGACAAAACACAAGTTGTGCCATTATCTAAAACAGATTTTGTACACACAAGGTTAACACATAGTCTAGAGGTTAGTGTTGTTGGACGTTCTTTGGGCCGTCAAGTCGGTAAGCAATTATTGAGGAAACATCCACATCTTCAAAATATTCATGGCTATCAGTTTAATGATTTTGGAGCCATTGTGGCCGCTGCAGCTTTAGCTCATGATATCGGGAACCCACCATTTGGACATTCTGGAGAAAAGGCGATTGGTGCCTATTTTAAAGAAGGAGAAGGACAACAATTTAAAAACGAATTATCTGAAAAAGAGTATCAAGATTTTTGTGATTTTGAAGGCAATGCCAATGGTTTTAAAATCCTAACTGAAAGCCGTGAAGGTCGAAAAGGTGGATTAAGATTAAGTTATGCCACTCTTGGCGCATTTATGAAATACCCCAAAGCATCTTTGCCTAAAAACCCAACAACGCATATTGCAGATAAAAAGTATGGCTTTTTTCAGAGTGAAGTCGATACGTTTTCAGCTGTAGCAGAAGAATTAGGATTGGCTGTTAGAGATAAAGCTAACCAAAGCTATGCTAGACATCCATTAGGCTATTTGGTTGAAGCTGCAGATGATATATGTTACACGATTATAGATTTTGAAGATGGTATTAATCTGGGTTTAATTGAAGAAGAATACGCTTTAGAATATCTAATCAAACTCGTAAAGAATACCATAAATACTAAAAAGTATAATGCCTTAAAGACGACACAAGATCGCGTTAGTTATTTAAGAGCTTTGGCTGTTGGGACGTTGATTGACGAGGCAGTACAAATTTTTATGGATAATGAAGACCGAATATTATCAGGTGAATTTGACACAGGCTTATTAGATGTTTGTAGTTACCAAGCACAGATTTCTGATATTATAGATATCAGTATCAAAAACGTGTATCAATCTTCTGAAGTTATTAATAAAGAAATTGCAGGTTATAAAGTCTTAGATGGATTACTAAATGTTTTGGTTAAGGTGGCAGCAAACTCTTATTTTGGAAAGCTATCTAACTATGATAAATTGATTATAAAGGCACTTCCAGAAACGGTAAAATTGGCAAACGCCTCTTTATACGAGAACATTATGGCCATTTGTTTGCATATTTCTAAACTTTCTGACACCAATGCAATGCTTTTATTCCATAGATTGAACGGAAATTCGATATAGTTAAGTGTCTGATAATCAATAATAATAAATTTAATACACACACTTAATCGATTAATTTTGTTTTTTAACGATATGTTTTGTTACTTTGGTGTGTTAGAAACCCAAATCTACCATTAAATGAAAAATAATGTACTTAGTGCTTTCGTGATTTTTTTTGCTGTTGTAGCTTGTTTATTGATTATTGATGACATGTCTCATAATATCGATGGGAAAAATTTAGATACATCCGTAGTTAAAAAACAGATAGAACAAACCAATACAGAAAGTTTAGCAATTTTAGATTTTAAAACTGAGGATTAAATCGGTCAATTTTTTTTGGATGCTTTTTTCGTCAATTTCATTAATTAATTTTAGCTCGCTTATAGTTCCATGTTCTGAAAATTGGTCTTTAATACCTAAAATTTCAATTTTATTTTTATAATTATTTGCATTTGCAAATTCTAAAACTGCACTACCAAAACCACCAATAATAGTTCCATCTTCTATGCTAATGATTGCCTTATATTTTTTGAATAAAGTCTTAAGTAGAAAACCATCAAGTGGTTTAACAAAGCGCATATCATAATGTCCAATATCTTTAAATTGAGGGTTATTATCAATTACATTTGATACTGTATTCGCCGTTGTTCCAATAGAGAGAATAGCAACGGTATTACCTTCTTTAATACATTCACCTTTTCCAATTTCTATTTCTTTGAAAGGTTTTTTCCAGTTGAGCAATTTTCCCCGACCTCTTGGATAACGTATTGCTATAGGAGAGTCTATACCTTTTTGAACGGTATACATGATGTTACGAAGTTCAATAGCATTACGAGGAGCGAAAATCACTAGATTGGGGATACATCTTAAATAAGCTAAATCAAAAACACCATGATGTGTTGCACCATCCTCACCAACTAAACCTGCTCTATCTAAACAGAAGATCACAGGTAATTTTTGTATAGCAACATCATGAATAATCTGATCGTAAGCACGTTGCAAAAAGGTGGAATAAATATTACAAAACGGAATTAAACCTTGAGTCGCCATACCTGCCGCAAGCGTTACAGCATGCTGTTCTGCGATACCAACATCAAAGGCACGTTCAGGAATTTTTTCCATCATATATTTTAGAGAACTACCAGTTGGCATTGCAGGAGTAATTCCCACTATCTTTTTGTTTTGTTTTGCTAGTTCTACTATAGTTTTGCCAAATACATCTTGAAATTTTGGTGGTTGCTCATTAGCTAAAGATTTAGATATAAGTTCGCCAGTTTTTGCGTCAAATTTTCCTGGGGCGTGATATTTTACTTGGTTTTCTTCTGCTTGTTTTAGACCTTTTCCTTTAGTTGTAATAACATGTAAAAATTTTGGACCTTTTACAGATTTAAGACGCTCTAATTCTGAAATTAAATTTGGTAAATCATGACCGTTAATCGGTCCAGAATAATTAAAGTTTAAGGCTTCAAAAATATTGTCTTGTTTTTGAGTGCCTTTTTTTACGTTAGTTAAGTATTGCTTAAGCGCACCAACACTTGGGTCAATACCAATAGCATTATCATTTAAAATTACTAGTAAATTGGTGTCTGTAACACCAGCATGATTTAAGCCTTCAAAAGCCATTCCACTAGCAATAGAAGCATCACCGATAACTGCAATATGTTGTTTGGTTAAATCTCCAGAAAGTTTGGAGGCAATTGCCATACCTAATGTTGCAGAAATAGATGTTGAGGAATGCCCAACGCCAAAAGTATCGTATTCACTTTCCTCACGTTTTGGGAAACCACTGATACCATCTAGTTGACGATTGGTATCAAAAACGTTCTTTCTTCCTGTTAAAATTTTATGGCCATATGCTTGATGTCCAACATCCCACATGAGTAAATCTCTAGGTGTGTCAAACACATAGTGTAAAGCTATCGTCAATTCTATAACTCCCAAGCTTGCACCTAAATGACCCTCTTTAGTTGCTACGATATTTATGATAAAGTCGCGCAACTCTTTGGCTATTTGAGGCAAATCATCTTGTGATAATTGCCTCAGGTCTCTAGGGAGATTGATGTTATTGAGTAAGCTATTGCTCATAAAGCAAAGCTACAATAATTGATGTTGATATCTGAATGTAAATTCTATTTGATTTTTTACTTTTACATCCATGATTAACCCATTCGATGATACATACTTTATGAAAAAGGCACTTCAGGAAGCTGAGGCTGCTTATGAAAAAGGTGAAATTCCTGTTGGAGCTGTTGTAGTTATTAACGATAAAATCATTGCACGTTCGCACAATCTAACAGAGCTGCTAAATGATGTTACGGCACATGCCGAGATGCAAGCTATAACGTCCGCTGTTAATTTTTTAGGCGGTAAGTATCTTCATAATTGCACCTTGTATGTAACTTTAGAACCCTGCCAAATGTGCGCTGGTGCTTTGTATTGGAGTCAGATTTCCAAAATCGTTTATGGCGCAAGTGATGACCAACGTGGTTTTAAAACTATGGGAACAAAATTACATCCAAAAACAAAGGTTGTAAGTGGTATTTTGGAAGATGAAGCCTCTGATTTAATGAAACGCTTCTTTATAGAGAAACGCAATTTGAATTGAGTGAAAACAAAAACGCCCAACCTTTCGGTTGAGCGTTGAAACTATAAAGTATATCTCTTAACTTATAAAACAGTAACGTTAGCCGCTACCATTCCTTTACGTCCTTCTTCTTCTGTGTACTCTACGTTGTCGCCTTCGCGAAGCTCAATACCATCAAGGTTTGATACGTGTACGAAGATGTCTTTTCCTGTTTCTTCGTTTGTAATGAATCCAAATCCTTTTGAATCATTGAAAAATTTAACTGTTCCAGTCATTATAAATATAAATAAAAATTAAAGTGCAAAGATACAGTTAAAAACATTACCAATGTTAATAAATTGTTTTATTTTAATTTTCTGATTTTTAATGACTTAAAAACAAGCACTTAGTAGTTGTGTTTTTTTTGATTTTCGCGCATTTTATCAATGTTATCCTGAGTTAACATGTAATCTTTAGGGTCTTTATCTTTCCATCTGTAATAAGAAAATAATGGAAAAACAATAAAGAAAATGCCTAAAACACCGAACCCAATAAGCTTTTTTGAATAATCGACATCCATTATATAACCACAGATGACACAAGCAATTGAAGCTATCAAGGCGATAAATGTTATAATTTTTAGGGTTTTCATATTAGGATGTAAAGTTAATTAATTCTTTACGGTAAGCTGTTAGTAATTTTGATTTTGAAACGAATCCATAGTATTTGTCGTTTTTAATTACAGGTAAGTTCCAAGCACCTGAATCTTTAAACTTTTGCATCACCTTTTGCATACTATCTTTCTCATATATTATGAATTCTGGAGGGCGATTCATAAAAGTTTCGACAGTTGCAGAGTCATAAAGTACCCGGTCAAACATCACGGTTCGGATATCATCTAGCAAAATGATACCCATAAAATTTTGCTCATTATCCGTAACCGGAAAAAGATTTCGACTAGATTTAGCCACACCATTTTTAAGCATGTCCCCAAGTGTCATTTCGGGTTGCAGGACAACAAAGTTTTGTTCAATAACACTATCTAGATTCATTAAGGTTAGCACACTTTTATCTTTATCCTGAGTCAAAAGCGCACCTTTTTCAAGTAGCTCCTTAGTGTAAATTGTATGGTTTAATACATTCTTATTAATAATAAACGCCATAGAAGCTGTAATCATTAATGGTACAAAAAGCTGATAACCGCCTGTGATTTCTGCAATTAAGAAAATTGCAGTTAGTGGTGCATGTAATACACCAGCAATTAAGCCTGACATACCAATCAAAGTAAAGTTGGCCTCAGAAACTGAAACGCCTAAACCACAATTATTAATAATCTTAGCAAATAGGTTTCCTAAAGAGCTTCCCATAACTAAAGTTGGGATAATGATTCCACCAGTTCCACCTGCCGCAAGTGTTGTGGTCATGGCAATAGCTTTAAAGACTGTAATGCCAAAAAGCAGTAAAATAACGACCCAAATATTATCGATATAATTATCAAATAAAGAAGTACCAATGGCTTTAGTGTCGTTACCTAACATTAAATCATTTATAAAACCAAAACCTTCACCGTAAAGTGGTGGAATAAAATAGAGCATCACACCAATAGCTAGCCCTCCAACAATTAATTTGTGACGAGCAGATTTAAACCGATTAAATATTGAAGTGATACCAAAGTAAATTTTGGTAAAATATATTGAGGCAACACCTGTACCTATACCCAATAAAACGTAGAATAATGTATCTCTAATCTGAAATTTTTCTGAAACAGTAAAATCAAAAAGTACGCTGTCTCCCAAAAAGAAATAAGAGGTAATTACAGATGAAACAGAAGCTATTAAAAGCGGTAATAAAGAAGCAAAAGTTAAGTCTAAACTAAATACCTCAATAGCAAATATAATAGCAGCAATTGGCGATTTAAATATAGAAGCGATGGCACCTGCAGAAGCACAACCAATCAATAGACTTCGAGTTTTTCTATCAATATGAAGTAATTGCCCTAAGTTAGAGCTAATAGCTGATGCCGATGCAATTGCAGGACCAAGTAATCCAACAGAACCACCAAAACCTACAGTTAACGGTGCTGTTATTAGTGGTAAATAAATTTTTCGTTTCTTAATTAAGCCATTTTGCTTGGATAATGAATATAATATAGAAGGAATGGCATGCTCACTTGGTTTTTTAGATATATATTTTACGAATAGATAGACTAAAAATAGACCAACAACAGGCAAAATAAAATAGATGCTATTTTCTGATAGAATAATGCCTTTTTCGAAAATAGCCTCTATAGCATATGTTATATTTTTGATAAACACAGCTACTAAACCAGCCAATAATCCAATAAGTAATGCTAATAAAAACACAAAGTTTTTTTCGGAGATGTGTTTATATCTCCAAATCAGTAAGCGTTTAAAAAAGTTGGATTTAGTTGGCATTGCTTAAATCTAATAAAAAATCCTGCAATTTGCAGGATTTTGAAGTTTATGATTTAAGATTAAGTTTTAAACTCAATTCTGTTAATTGTTCATCATCAATCGGCGCAGGAGCATCAATCATAACATCACGACCTGAATTGTTTTTTGGGAACGCAATAAAATCTCTAATGGTTTCTTGTCCGCCTAAGATGGCTACCAATCTGTCAAGACCGAATGCAATACCACCATGTGGCGGTGCGCCATATTCAAAAGCATCCATCAAGAAACCAAACTGTGCTCTGGCTTCTTCTTCTGAGAAACCTAGATGCTTTAACATAATTGCTTGCGTTTCTTTATCATGGATTCTAATAGAACCACCACCGATTTCGTTTCCGTTTAATACTAAATCGTAAGCATTGGCTTTTACTTCGCCAGGCTTTGTATCTAACAACTTTAGCTGTCCAGGTTTTGGAGATGTAAAAGGGTGATGCATAGCATAGTAACGCTCTGTATCCTCATCCCATTCTAAAAGAGGGAAATCCATTACCCAAAGTGGAGCGAACTCATTAGGTTTACGTAAGCCTAAACGTTCGGCTACTTCCATACGTAACGCACTTAATTGTGCACGCACTTTATTGGTTTCGCCAGAAAGTACACAAATTAAATCGCCAGCTTTTGCACCAGTAACTTCTGCCCATTTAGCCAAATCGTCTTGGTCATAAAACTTATCTACTGAAGACTTATAAGTACTATCATCATTTACACGACAATACACCATACCTAAAGCACCAACTTGCGGGCGTTTTACCCAATCAATGAGTTTGTCAATTTCTTTTCTAGTATAGCCATTTCCTCCTGGAACAGCAATACCAACAACTAATTGGGCTGAATTAAAAACGTTGAATTCTTTGTGTTGTGCAACTGCATTTAGCTCACCAAATTCCATCCCGAATCTGATGTCTGGCTTGTCATTTCCGTACAAACGCATTGCGTCATCGTAAAGTATTCTTGGGAATTTATCAACCTCAACACCATTTATTTCTTTCAATAAATGACGTGTGAGACCTTCAAACGTATTTAAAATATCTTCTTGCTCAACAAACGCCATTTCACAGTCAATCTGTGTGAATTCTGGTTGTCTATCTGCACGTAAATCTTCATCCCTAAAGCATTTTACAATCTGAAAATATTTATCCATACCACCAACCATAAGCAATTGCTTAAAAGTCTGAGGTGATTGTGGTAAGGCATAAAATTGACCCTCGTTCATACGAGAGGGCACCACAAAATCACGAGCACCTTCTGGCGTAGATTTTATTAAATAAGGTGTTTCAACTTCTATGAAATCATCATTGGATAAGTAATTTCTTACAGCTTGTGCTACTTTATGTCTAAAGATTAAGCTTTGTTTTACTGGATTACGACGAATATCTAGATAACGGTATTTCATACGTAAATCGTCACCACCATCAGTTTCATCATCTATGGTAAAAGGTGGTACGATAGAGCTATTCAAAATAGTTAATTTTGAGACCAATACTTCAATATCACCAGTTGGTATATTTGGGTTTTTTGAAGCGCGTTCTTGTACTTTTCCCGTGATTTGGATTACAAATTCTCGTCCTAATTTTTGAACGTCTTCTAGAATTTGCTTAGCAGTTTGTTCTTCATCAAAATACAATTGGGTAATACCGTAACGGTCACGTAAATCTACGTAAACCATAAATCCTTTATCTCTTACACCTTGCACCCATCCACTGAGTGTTACTTCTGTATAGTTATGTGAAGCTCTTAGCTCACCACATGTATGACTTCTGTACATATTAAAATATTAAGATTGCAAATTTAATATTATTATGCGTAATACCATTTTTAATAATCACCTAGCCTTGAATTTGATGCTTTTTTAAGATTAATTTCTTAAAAATCGTTAAAATGTTCAGAATATTTCATTAATTTCACGATAATAATCAATTAAATATAATGAAATGAGTAAAAAACTATTTTTTAATTGGCTTTTGTTTTCATTTGTGTTCTTACCTGTTTTCCTTTTTGGGCAAGCAGTTACAGGAACGGTATCAGATGAAGCAACTGGTCTACCAGTTTCAGGGGCTACAGTATTAGTCAAAGGAACAACAAATGGACAGAGTACTAATTTTGATGGAGAATATTCTATTAATATTTCTGAGTTTCCTGCTGTTTTGGTGTTTTCCTATTTAGGTTACGAAACAAAAGAAGTGACAGTTAATTCTGCATCAACAGTTAACGTAAAACTCTTAGAGTCACAAGAAGTTTTAGATGAAATTGTAATTTCTGGTTTAGGAACTTCTGTTAAACGAGCTAACTCAGCCAATGCTATTGCAGTTGTCAAAGCTGATGAATTAGTCGGAAAAACAGCACAGCCAACTTTAGACGGGGCGCTTTATGGAAAAATTCCTGGTGCGAATTTAACAGCATCTTCTGGAGCACCTGGAGGTGGTTTTGCCTTGCGATTAAGAGGTATAACTTCTATAAATGGTAACAACCAACCTCTATTTATAATTGATGGTGTTTATGTAAATAATGCTGAAATCCCATCTGGTTTACGTTTTGCCTCTGGAGCGAATAGAGGAAATGAAGAAAATTCTGGAAACAGATTGGCAGATTTGGATCCAAATGATATTGAGCGTGTAGAGGTATTAAAAGGTGCGGCAGCATCGGTAATTTATGGGCAACGAGCTAGTGCTGGTGTTGTAGTGATTACAACTAAGCGTGGAAAATATGGAAAAGCAAAAGTGTCTTTTAGCCAAGATGTTGGTTTTAATACTATAATAAACAAATTAGGACTAAGACCATGGAATGCCCAAAATGTAGAGGCACAATTTGGAGCTTCTGAAGTGCCTCTTTATAATCAAGCTATTGCTAATGGTGGTTTAATAGATTATGAAGATGAAATTTATGGTGAAGAAGGTTTGATTACAGAAACTAAAATTAATGTAAGTGGGGGTAATGAAAACACAAAATATTATGTAGGTGCTTCTTACAGAGATGAAGAAGGTATTATAAAAAATACTGGATTTGATCGTTTTTCATTAAGAGCAAATGTTGATTTTGAAATTTCAGATGTGTTTAGTGCATCTGTATCTTCAAACTATGTAAGATCTAACTCGAGCAGAAGTTTTACAGGTAATGAAAATGAAGGTGGATTGAGTTATGGTTACACTCTGGCATTCACTAGACCATGGATTAATTTATTTCCTGATGCTAACGGGAATTACCCAGATAATCCAAATTATTCAGGTAATCCTATTTTAGTGAGAGATTTAGCGCAAAACAAAGATAGAAATAACCGTTTCATTCAGAGTGTAAAATTAACAGCTAATATATTAGAAACTGAAAAAGATAGAGTTAAAGTTACATTTAGTGGTGGTTTAGATTATTTGGGTAATGAAACTTTTGTTTATGTCCCAGAGATTCATCAAGCTCAGCGTGGTAATCAAAATGGTTTCATAGGTGTTGGTAAAAATAACTTCACTTTTTTTAATCATCAAATCGTAGCGGTTTGGAATCATGATGCTATGAATGGAGATTTAGCTTTCACTACACAAGGTGGTCTTATCTATATCGAAAATCAAAGTGATTTTGTATTAACTCAAGCAACACAACTTATTCCGGGTCAAACAACACTAGGCCAGGGTGCTGCGCAGCAAATAGGTCAAACAAAACAAGTGGTTAAGGATTTTGGATATTTTGCACAAACTGAGGCTAACTATAAAGACATGTTGATAGGAACGTTAGGAATTCGTTTTGATAAGTCTACTTTAAATGGAGATCCAAATAAGTTTTATGCATTTCCACGTGCAGCAATTGCAGCAAATTTACATAACATGGATTTTTGGAATAGTGATGCCATTTCACAATTAAAATTAAGAGCAGCCTATGGTGAGTCAGGAAATTCTGCAAACTTTGGAGCGACTTTTACAAGTTTAAACCAGGTTTCCATTGGTGGTAATGGTGGTTCCACAATTGGAGGTCTTCAAGGAGATCCTAATATTGACCCTGAAACATCTGCTGAGCTGGAATTAGGTATAGATGCAAGATTATTTGATAAAGTAAACGTAGAACTAACATATTATAATAGAACGGTAGATGATTTAATATTAAGTCGTGTGTTGCCAACATCTTCAGGTTTTGGAACTGAAACTACCAATCTTGCTGATTTAAAAAATAATGGTGTTGAATTAGGAATAAACATTAATGCTATTGAAAATGATAACTTCATTTGGAATACGGGCGTTAATTTTTGGTTAAACCGATCTGAGGTGACGCGATTAGATGTGCCTGCTTTTCCTCAACCAGGAGCTGGTTTTGGTTTAGGATTAGGAACATTTTTTATCGAGGAAGGTTCTCCAGTAACACAGTTAGTAGGAAACATTAATAATGTACCTACACAAGTTGGTGATGTTGAACCAGATTTTCAAATGGCGTTTGATAACTCCTTTACAATCTTTAAAAATTGGGATATCAAATTTTTATTACATTGGAAAGAAGGTGGTGATAACCTAAACCTATCACGTTTATTAGCGGATTTAGGAGGAACATCTCCAGATTTAGATACGCCTGCAGGGCAAGATAGAGCAGGACAAGGCTTTGTTGCAACTCGATTTGTAGAGCCAGCAGGCTACTTAAGATTAAGAGAGATTGGTACCTATTACAGATTACCCGAAACTGCATATAGGTGGTTAGGAAAAGATGTAAGTGGTGTTAAAATTGGATTATCAGCTCGTAATTTATTTACAATAACGGATTATAGCAGTTATGACCCAGAGGTTTCTGTTAATGGAGGCGCTGGATTATCTAGTGGAATTGAGGTTACACCATTCCCAAGTTCTAAACAATTCTACTTTCACCTAAAAGTTGATTTTTAAAAAAAGAAAAATATGAAAACATATATATACAACAAAACGTATTTGAAATTACTTGCTGCTATTGCTCTAGTTTTTAGCGTAACATCTTGTAGTTTTGATGAACAAGTAGATCCTAACAGGGCAAGTTTAGAAGGTGTATTAACCAATGCATCAGTAAATCAATTAAACAATTTGGTCGTTGGTGTTGAGGCAACCATGAGAAATGGCTTAGGTATACAAACAACGGGATCTGGTACTATGGCTAGAGAACTGTACTTATTTGACGCAGATCCAAGAAATACTGCAGATTTATTAGGAGCAAATGGTGGTAACTTAGATAATAATTCATTTTATTCAACAGCTCCTTGGGCGGGTAGATATCGTTCAATTAAAAATGCAAACACCTTGTTGGAATCAATTGCTAATACCAGTTCTATAACAGATGCTCAACGCGCAGGTTATAGTGGTTTTGCAAAAACAATTATAGCCCATGAATTAATGGATGTCATAAAGTCTTATGATAGAGCTAGAGTTGATGTTGCTGATCCGGCAAACCTTGGTCCTATTTTAGAATTTGATGCAGCTTTAGATGCGGTAATTGCCATGCTAAATGATGGTATGTCAGATTTAAATGCAGCGGGAAGTGATTTCGCCTTCAATTTAGGTGGTTTTGCAGGATTTGATACGCCCTCAACTTTCGCGGAGTTTAATAGAGCAGTTGCAGCAGCAGCTTATGTTTATGATGGTGATGGAACATCTGCATTGACAGCGCTAAACAACTCTTTTTTTAATTTAAACGGTGATCTAACAGTAGGTCCAAAGCACGTATTTAGTCTTGGAGCTGGAGATGGTACTAATGATTTATTTAAGATTACAGATAATAATGGAGATCAAATTATTGTTCATGATTCTTGGATTGCTGATGCCGAATCTGGAGATACACGTTTAACTTCCAAAACGTCTGTAAGATCTAACCCTACGTCTCAAGACGGTTTAAATGGAACTAACCAAACGGAATTATACGCAAGTAATGTCTCCCCGATTGACATGATTAGAAATGAAGAATTAGTTTTACTATATGCTGAAGCTAGTATTCTTTCATCTAATTTAGCTAATGCAGAAGATGCTTTAAATGTAATTAGAGGTTCAGCGTCATTATCTGATTTTTCTGGAAATGCTACATCAGCTTCTGAGTTAACGACTGAGTTATTAAATCAAAGACGTTATTCATTGTGGTGCGAAAATCATAGAATGTTTGATTTAAGACGTTATGGTTTATCCAATACATTACCAATTGATAGATCAGGAGATCAAATTTTTAATGTACTCCCAGTGCCACTAACTGAGAACGAAAATTAAAAATCAATAATTATTTTGAGTAAAAAAAGGAGTCTTGCATTTGCAGACTCCTTTTTTAACAATTAGAGCTTTAGTTTAAGCTGCAGAAATCTCAGTTTCAAGATTTGATAAATCTTGAGTTGTACTTGGCCCAGATTTTAATCGCACCTTTAATTGCATACTCAAGTAGAAAAATATTGGAACTACAATGAGTGTTAGGAATGTTGCTATAAATAGTCCATAAATTACGGTCCATGCTAATGGTCCCCAAAACACAACATTATCGCCACCAATGTAAATGTTTGGGTTAAAATCTGAGGATAATGTAAAGAAGTTAATATTAAGACCTATAGCTAAAGGAATCAACCCTAAGATTGTTGTAATTGCGGTTAATAAAACAGGTCTTAAGCGTGCTTTACCGGCTTTTATTATTGCATTAAAAAGGTCATCTCTATCTAAGTAATTTTCTTTTTCTAATCCAAGTTCATTCTTTTTTCTATCAATAAGAAGTTGTGTATAATCAAGCAGAACAACTCCGTTGTTTACTACAATTCCTGCAAGAGAAATAATACCAACCATGGTCATCATTATTACAAATGCACTTCCAGAAATTACTAATCCACCAAATACTCCGATTAAACTTAAGAATATTGCTAACATTATTATTGTTGGCTTTGATACTGAGTTAAACTGGAATATTAATATAAAGAAAATAAGTCCAAGACCCGTGAAAAAAGCACCCATCAAAAAAGTCATTTGCTTATTCTGTTCCTCGATTTGTCCAGTGTAATCAATTTTGATGTCAGCTGGCAAATTTCTGAAACTACCCATTTCATTTTGAATTTCAGAAACAACTTTACTCGCATCTGTTTCTCCTGGTGCTAATGCTGAATAAACTGTTACTACACGTTTTGTGTCTTTGTGCTTTATAGAACTGAAGCCAGAATTATTTTTCTGTTTAGCAACGACTGATAGAGGTATTTCTTTGATTTGACCAGTATTGTCCCTAAATGTGATATTCTGATTGAATAATGCACTTGTATTATATCTTAAATCTTCATCAAAACGCACATAGATATCAAAATCATCACCATCTTCTTTATAAATTCCAGCTTTTGAACCAAATATAGAATTACGTAATTGATTACCAATTTGTAGGGCTGTAATACCCAATTCTCCTGCTTTTTCTCTGTCAATTTCGACTTGCATGGTTGGCTTATCTTTATTCACATCGATTTTTAGCTCATCAATACCTGCAATGTTTTTAGTATTGATGAACTCCCGCATTTCTTCTGCTATAGCAATAAGTTCATTATAATCGCTACCTTCAATTTCAATATTAATTGGTGCCCCTGCAGGTGGGCCATTTGCATCTTTTTCAACAGAAATTAATACGCCAGGAAAAATACCAACTAAGGCCTCTTGTACTTTTTGACGTAAAATTTCACTGTCTTCACCACGACGGAATTTATATTCTCGCATGGACGCAGTAATCTTTGCTTTATTTGGCATTTCGGCAGATGAGCCACCATCGGTTTGAGGGTTTCCTGCACCTTCACCAACTTGTGAAACGGTACTTTCTACTAAAAAATTACGACCGTTATCCATGTATTGACTTTTGTTAATGACTTTGTAGATACGCTTTTCAATTTGATTGGTAATAGCGTTAGTTTTTTCGATGGCTGTACCTTCAGGATATTCGATGTAAACAATAATTTGATTTGGCTTATTATCTGGAAAGAATTCAATCTTAGTACGTTGGTTTGCAACAGAAATTCCAAATGCAATAAATGCGCCAATCAACAATAAAAAGGTTATTCCACTTAAAATGTATGGTCGTTTTTTAGATAGAGCACCACTAAGCATACGTTCATACCAGTTTTCTAGTTTAACCAAAGATTTATTTTGAAAGTTGTTTGCCCACTTTCTGATGAAGAAACGATATGCCCAAAGTAATAATGCTGTAACAATCATAACGGTTCCTATACCTCGATAAGCACCACCAAAGAATAAAATTAGAAGACCAATACCAGCAATAATAATTGTTGTTTTAATAATTTGTTTTATCGGCATTTCTTTGTCTTCGATTTTCATAAACTGTGAAACTAAAACCGAGTTAAAAAATATGGCTACAAATAAAGAAGAACCTAAAACGATGGATAAAGTTATTGGTAAAATCTTCATAAACTCTCCCATAATTCCTGGCCAAAACGCTAATGGTACAAACGCTGCAACTGTAGTTAAGGTTGAAATTATAATAGGAAAAGCAATTTCGCCAATACCTTTTTTTGCAGCTTCTAGTCTAGTTAAACCTTCCTCTTCCATCAATCGATATACGTTTTCGACGACTACAATACCGTTATCTACCAACATTCCTAATCCCATGATAAGACCAAAGAGTACCATCGTATTTAAGCTATAACCAATAAAATTTAAAATCATTAGTGACATAAACATAGACATTGGAATAGCAAAACCAACAAATAAAGCATTTTTGAAGCCTAAAAAGAACATTAAAACAGTTACTACTAAAATGACACCAAAAATGATATTATTTACTAAATCATCTACTTGTCCTATGGTTACTGAAGATTGGTCATTTGTGATTGACACTTCTAAGTCTTTAGGAAATTCGTTTTCTATGGCATCATTAACTATAATTCTAATTTTCTCAGACGCAGCAACCATATTTTTACTTGCACGTTTTTTAACGTCTAACATAACCACAGGTTTACCAGATTTTCGTGCAAAAGTAGTTTTGTCTTCTTCGTGAAATGTTACTTTGGCAACATCCTTTAAGTAGATTGAATTACCTTTTTCTGTTTTAACGACAAAATTATTGAGCTCAGAAGGCGACTCTATTTCTCCTATTATCCTGATGGTTCTTCGCTGACCACTTGCTTTTAAATTACCGGCGGATTGGGTAATATTACCATTACCAATTGCACCTAAAATATCTTGAAATGTAACCTGTGCAGCCATCATTTTATAGATATCAACTTCAACTTCAACCTCAAGATCTTGAGCACCACGGATATCTGCTTTTTTTATTTCAGGTAAATCTTCAATTTCATCTTGAAGATATTCTGAAAAATCTTTTAATTTCTCAATTGGATAATCTCCAGAAATATTAATATTTAGAATTGGCATTTCTTCAGAAAGACTTAATTCAAATACGTCTGGTTCTACTTTTGCGCCATTAAAAGTTGGCCAATCTTCACTTGAAGTTTCAGAATCAATTTCATCTTTTACCTTTTGTTTGGCCTGTTCAACAGTAATATCCTCATCAAATTCTGCAACAAGCATTGAATAATCTTCTTGAGAGCTTGAGGTGATTTCAACTAAATTACTAACAGTTTTTAGTTTGTCTTCTAATGGATCGGTGACTAGTTTTTCGATATCTTCAGCTGTATTTCCAGGAAAGATTGTGCTGATATATATTTTGGTTTCGTTGACCTCAGGAAAATTTTCGCGAGGCATATTAAAAAATGCTGAAAATCCTAAAAAGAAAAACAATAAAATAAGTACATACATAGTGGTTCTATTGTTTATCGCCCAAGAGGATAATACAAATTCCTTATCAGTATTTTTATTTAGTTTCATTGTCGTCGTCTTTAAAGTTAATAACTTCTACTGTTTGTCCATCTCGGACGCTTCTTGCACCTTCTTTAATAATTTCTATATCACCATCGAGGCCAGTTAAAACCTCTATAACATCACCTTGAGTTCTACCTGTCGTTACTATTTGACGTTTTGCAACACCATTGTTTGTAATATCTTTGTTAGTAATAACATATACGTATTGCTCCCCATTTGCATTTTCTGAGATAATACTTTGCGGAATTAAAACAGCTTTTTTATTGGTGTAATCGTTGATTTTTAATCTGGCAGTAAGATTAGGCTTTATATTTTTATCCTTATTAGGAATCGCGATTTCAACTTTAAAAGTTCTGTTTGTAGGATTAATAAAGTTACCAGCTTGCCTTACTTTTGCATTCATCTTTTTTCCTAAAATTGGAAATTCAACTTCGACAGATTTATTTTCTGTTACATCAGAAACGTAACGCTCTGGGACACTTGTTTCTATATACATATCATCTAAGTTTACGATACGCATCAATTGCGATTGTCCTGCACTAACAACACTGCCTTGTTCTGTTATAATATCATCAATTGTTCCACTAAAAGGAGCTCTTACATATGTTTTTCCTATTTGCTGTTTTAATTGATTTACAACTTGTACTTGAGCTTCATAAGATGATTTTGCTTGTAAATATTGAATTTCACTACCAATTTTTTGATTCCATAAACGTTCTTGACGATCAAAAGTTGTTTTGGCTAAATTAGCTTGTATTTGTAGTTGCGATAATTGCTGACTTAGTCCACCATCATCAATTTTTGCTAATGTTTGGCCTTTAGAAACGCTTTGTCCTTTTTTGACGAAGACACGTTTTAAGATTCCAGAATATTCAGGAAACAACACCAAGTTATTTTTTGTGCTAACATTCCCTTGTAATTCTAAATAGTGTTTAAAAACTTCTTTTTTAACTATAAAAGTTGTGACTAAAGGCACATTTTTAGTTGTATCTAGAATAGCAATTTTAGCATCTAATTGTTTTAATTTTTCTGATATTTCTTGTTGCTTAGCTACAATTTCTACACGCTTAATTCTTATTTTTTGTAAGTCGTTAGATTCCATAATTGCTTCAAGAGATTTAGTTTTTTCTACATTACAAGCAAATAGTAAAAGTCCTAAAACTGATAATCCATATATATTTTTCATTTTTAAAGATGTCTTTTGAGTTGATTAATTGGCTGAGATTTTATTGGTAATAGTTTCTAATTCTGCTTTAGCATTAATAACATCTAGCATTGTTTGTAATAAACTTTGTTGTGCTGAATATAACTGAGTTTGTGCCTGCCTTAATTCAAAGCTAGATCCAACACCTTCAAAAAACTTAGTTTGATTTTTATTTTCTATTCTCTCTGCTAAAGCTAAATTCTGTTTTTTGTTTGTGTAATCTTCTACTGCAAAACGGTAATTGCTTTTTGCTGTTTCTATTTGAAGATTAAGACGTTGCTCAGTTTCCGTGAGGTCATCCTTAGATTTTTCTAAATTGATTTTTGCACGTTGTGTAGAGGCTCTTCGTTTTCCTGAACTAAATATTGGGACATTGAGATTTACACCAACGGTAGAAAATCCAAACCACCGATTGTTATTATCTAAGAACACAAAATCATCAGAAAAGCTATTATAACCACCATTTATAAAAGCACTTAGGCTGGGTAATGCTTTACTTTTTTCGAGTTTGAGTAAAAGCTCTTTAGATTTTGTGTCGTTAGCAGCAATTTTATAATCTATTGTAGTCTCTACATTATTTTCTATATCTAGAGTATTTAATGAAATGTTTCGAATAGCGAGTGTTTCTATATCGTCCGTAAGTTTTACAGTAGCATTAAACTCTATACCTAATATAATATTTAACATTTGGTATGCAATACTTCGAAGACGTCGTACATTAGTAAGATTACTTTTTAAGTTAGATAAAGTAATTTGTAATTGCTCTACACTTTCTTGTTCTTCAAGACCGTTTTCATAAATCTTAGTGATTTCATTTAGGTTTTGATTGACAACAACTATATTCTTTTCTAAAATTGAAACACTTTCTTCTGATATTAATACATTTCCATATGCGTTAATCACAGCTTTTCTAACCTCTAAATCTGTTTTAACCTTGGCATTTTCTGATATTTCTAAAAATACTTTAGCAGATTGTAGGCCAACTAAATAAGAGCCATCAAATAGCAATTGGTTTAAAGTAGCAGTTGCTGTCGCATTTTGTTTTGTACCAAATATGACTTGGGCAAATTCCCCAGGATTACCTCCAAAAAACTCAGCAGGAACAACAGATATTTGTTGTTTTAAGAAGTTTTGATAGTTTATTTTTGCATCTAATTGAGGTAAGCCGGTTGCAGTGGTTTCCCATTTTTGCTGTTTTGCAGCATCAATATCTCTGGCAGCATTTTTTGATTGTCTATTGTTTTCTAATGCATAGTCTACAGCTTCTTGTAAGCTTAAGCTACTTGGTATGTCTTGGCCATATATATGGCCAAATAGTAAAAGAAAACATAATAAAAATTGATATTTCATTATGGTTTATGATTGATTTTTTGTGATAAACTGATTTAATATGTCAAAGCCTTTTTCTGTAACAATAGCTCTTAAGTGATATTCTAGATAGCTTTCCATTAGGTACTCCATTTGGTATTTTTTAGGAGGAAAAAACAAATCGTCTTTAATGCCCGTCATTCCTGTGAAATACATTCTAGATATAAATTCTATGTCAATTTTATTTCGAAAAACCCCAGTGTCAACACCATGTTTTAAGCTATCCTTAACAGATTCGTGCATTTTGCCAAACTGTTTTAATTTTAACTCATTGTGAATCAATGGGTAATATTTTTTTAGTTGGTATTGTGGAGAAGCTTTCTCGTTTTTTAAATGTTGCATAACAAACATTTTTATAGAGTAGAGTTCTTCAATAGGGTTTGGCGCATTGTCACAAATACCATCAATACCATCACAGATAACATCAAAAAGATTAAAAGTTACAGCTTCAACCAATTTGGTTTTGTTACTAAAATGTACATATATAGTTTTCTTGGATATGCCCATTTCACTAGCAATATCATCCATTGTAACACTTTTAAAACCAAGGGTTAAAAAAAGCTCTGATGCTTTGTGTATAATTTTCTCTCTCATAAATATTAAACAAAAATACATCAGGAAACTTTAAGTACATAAAAAGTTTCCAAAGTTTTAATGTTTATTTAACATTGTTAATGTTGAGTTTAAATTGGTTGAAACTGTATTTTTGTACTATGAATCATATCCAAGAGTATCAAACTACTTTTCTGGCACATCTAGATAATTACGTTAAAGAACGTCACCCTAAAAATTTATATGACCCCGTCAACTACATATTGATACTTGGTGGAAAACGGTTAAGACCTGTATTGACACTTTTAGCTGCCGATTGTTTTGGTATTGATTATAAGAGGGCATTAGACGCAGCACTAAGTGTTGAGGTTTTTCATAATTTTTCTTTAGTTCATGACGATATTATGGATGATGCACCGTTGCGAAGAGGAAAAGAAACCGTACATGAAAAATGGGATACAAATACAGGAATTCTTTCTGGAGATGTAATGCTTATTATGGCTTACCAATTATTTGAAAATTATAAGCCTGAGACCTTTCAGTCTTTAGCCAAATTATTTAGTAAAACTGCCACTGAAGTATGTGAAGGTCAACAATACGATGTTGATTTTGAAACACGTACCGATGTTACTATCGATGAATATCTAAAAATGATTGAGTACAAAACAGCAGTTCTAGTTGGTGCAGCCATGCAAATGGGTGCTATTGTTGCTGATGCTAAAGTGGAAGATCAAAAAGGGATTTATGACTTTGGCAAATATTTAGGAATAGCCTTTCAATTACAAGACGATTACTTGGATGCTTTTGGAAACCCTGAAACTTTTGGTAAACAGGTAGGTGGTGATATTATTGAAAATAAAAAAACTTATCTATATCTTAAAGCTCTTGAGTTTGCTTCAGAAGACCAGCGGAATAAACTCATTGAAGAATTCAACACACAACCTACTAACAATAAAGAGAAAGTAGAAAATGTAAAGCGTATTTTTACAGATACTGGTGCTAAAGCTGCTACAAAAGAAGCTGTTGAGATGTATACAGAAAAAGCATTTTCACTTCTGAAATTATTAAATGTTTCCGAAGAAAAAAAGATAGTTTTAAAGCAATTTGGATTGGGATTAATGACTAGAAATGTCTGATGCGATTACCAACTAATTTTCAAGCTTTAGTGGAGGAAGCAAATGGCCTTCAGCTTTATAAAGCTTTAATTGTTCAGCTAAACAAAGATTTATTATTAGCTAATGTAGACTTGGAGTTTGATAGCGAGGTTTTACCAACAAGCCTTAAGTTAATTCTAAAAGAAGAAGTTTATAATCTTATTCAGAATAAGTTTACAGAATACCTTAACTTACTATATATCATTGATGTAGAGGAATTTAGAGTTAGAGAATTAGATGGTGATGATATTATAAAACTCTCCGAGGAGATTACATTCCTCATCCTACAACGCGAATGGCAAAAAGTTTGGTATAAAGCCAATTATTGAACACATTCAAAATTTCCTTTACTATCTAAAAGGTATTCTAGTTTTTCCTTTTTTCTTGCCTTTTTAATGATGTCAATAAGCTGCTTTTTAAGACGATAGTATTCTTTTTTATATTTATTAATCGTAACTAAAATAGATTTATGTTCGTTAATAAAAGAACATTGATTTTTGTTATCTTTTTTTTCAATACAATCTTCAAGAAACCTAATGTGAGAATTTACCATACGGGTGATTGTATTGTTACGCTTTTCAGACCTATTTATAGCATCAATAATTTCTTCTTTTTCAATTTGAGTATCATCATTTCTGGCAGGTAAAATTACCTCTTTCATGGTGTCCAAAAGAAACAGATATTCAGTTTTTACAAAGTTTAAAAATGACAACCAATCTTTAGATTCGGTATACATTTTTTCTGGACTAAAAAAAGGAGTAGTGGTTGTCATAATTGTTAGTATAATAAAAAATTTAATAGCTCTAAATTACTGATATTTAGTCTTTAAAAACATGATTTTTATCATGCTATATAACCATGATTTCAACTAATTTTAAAGAATAATTTTAAACTTTTGAATTATGAAACATCAATTACCAATTACTAAGATAATGACAAAAGATGTTATTACTTTGGACTGTAATGATAATTTAGAAACTGCGGAGATATTGTTTAAAAGGAATAATATTAGACATATTCCTGTAGTAAAAAACAAATCAATAATAGGTATGTTGAGTTATACAGACTTATTAAGAATCAGTTTTGCTGATGCTACGGATGAGTATGATGATGATGTAGAAACCGTAGTTTATAATATGTTCACTATTGAACAAGTTATGGCAAAAAACGTTATTAGTGTTCCGTCATCTGCGACAATAAAAGAGGTTGCAAAACTACTTCGAAAAAAGGAGTTTCATGCACTACCTGTAATAGATCAAGATAAGCTTATGGGTATTGTTACAACTACGGATTTAATAAATTATTTGGTAGAGAAGTTATAGCCTAAATCTTTTAATACTAGATTATATAATGAATTTGAGTATTAGAGTTTGTCTATATGAGAGTATTTGGTTAAAACCAAAATCTTACAAAAGGCAACCAGGGATCTGCGTAAATACTTTCATCCTCGTCATAAAGTATATCATACCTGATACCAAAAGTGACATTTCCTGTTCGGTAACCGGCACCTATAAACAAAGCTGTTGCCCAAAAATTATCTCTTTCGTTAGATGAAAACACACCTTGAAATGATGTACTGACATTAACTTGTTCAAGCTCTACCGAAAGCTGCAACTCAGGAAAAGGATTTGTTAATGCCAGAACACTTCCACCTAAAATAGTAGATTTAAAGACATCTTTTTGGCTACTGTAACTTCCTGTTAACCCAAGTCCAGCAGAAAAATACGGATTGAAATTATAAATAGCTTGTGGAGCTAATGTGCCACTAAAAAAACCATCACTAAAATTTAATCCAATTCCACCACCAAAACTAACGTTGTTCCAAAAGTTAGAATTACTATCCTCTTGCGAAAAGCTAACGGAAAGATCAAAAATTATAAGGAATATTACTAAAAATGATTTCATGTGACAAAAATGATTTAACAATGGTTATAAAATTACTAAAAGTGCAACTAAAAACAGTAAAAGTTGTACTTTTGTTCAAACTTTGTTGAAACGTAAAAGTCTCAAAAAAACAAATGGATAAATATTCCTTTCTTAATGCAGCTCATACGGCATATTTCGCTGATTTATACGACCAATATCTTAAAAAACCAGATTCTGTAGAACCTAGTTGGCGTGCTTTTTTTCAAGGTTATGATTTTGGTGCGGAAAGCTATGGATTAGATGGCGAAATTGTAGAGGGTGTCTCGACACAAATACCTGAACATGTTCAAAAAGAATTTCAGGTTATAAAACTTATTGATGGCTACAGAAGCAGAGGCCATTTGTTTACAAAAACAAATCCTGTTAGAGCAAGACGTAAGTATGCGCCAACTTTAGAAATCGAGAACTTTAATTTATCTGAAAGTGATTTATCTACTAAATTTTCAGCTGGCGAAATTATAGGTCTAGGCTCTACAAATCTTCAAAATATTATCGATCATTTGGAGAGAATTTATTGTGACTCTATTGGTGTTGAGTATATGTATATCCGCCAGCCAGAAGAGATCGATTGGATTCAAAATAAACTAAACATAAACGATAATCATTCAAAATTTTCAGCAGAAGAAAAGAAAAATATTCTCAGAAAACTAAACGAGGCTGTTTCATTTGAAACCTTTTTACATACCAAATATGTTGGTCAAAAACGTTTCTCACTTGAGGGTAATGAATCACTTATTCCTGCATTAGATGCTATGATAGAAAAAGCAGCTGATTATGGAGTTAAAGAGTTTGTAATGGGAATGGCACACCGAGGACGTTTAAGTACATTAACCAATATTTTTGGTAAATCTGCAAAAGATATTTTTAGTGAATTTGACGGTAAAGATTATGAAGAAAAAATCTTCGATGGTGATGTAAAATATCATTTGGGATTGACAAGTGATCGAGAAACAGATTCTGGAAAAAAAATAAATTTAAGTATAGCGCCTAACCCGTCACACTTAGAAACTGTTGGTGCTGTTGTAGAAGGTATTTCACGTGCAAAACAAGATAAGAAGGATATTGAGGATGCATCTCAAGTACTGCCAATAGTAGTCCATGGTGATGCTGCAATTTCTGGACAAGGATTAGTCTATGAACTTGTTCAAATGGCAAAATTAGATGGTTATAAAACTAACGGAACCGTACATATTGTTGTGAATAACCAAATAGGATTTACTACCAACTATTTAGATGGTCGTTCTAGTACGTATTGTACAGACGTAGGTAAAGTAACGTTGTCACCAGTATTACATGTTAACTCTGATGATGCTGAATCTGTAGTGCATGCTATCTTATTTGCATTAGATTTTAGAATGCAGTTTAAACGCGATGTTTTTATAGATTTATTAGGTTACAGAAAATATGGACATAATGAAGGTGATGAACCTAAATTTACACAGCCATTACTTTACAAGGCAATTTCTAAGCATAAAAATCCAAGAGATATTTACGCAGCTAAATTAATTGCTGAAGGTATTATTGATGAAGGTTATGTAAAAAAGATTGAAAGAGAATACAAAGACCAACTTGAAGAAAAACTAGTTGATTCTCGCAAAATTGAAAAGACCAAGATATCGCCATTCATGCAAGAACAGTGGAAAAACTTTGTTCGTGTGGATGAAAAAGTAATGATTAAATCTGTTGACACTACTGTGTCTAAAGATATATTAAAAGATATAACTAAAACGATTTCTAATTTACCTGAGGATAAAAAATTTATTCGAAAAATTCAACGTCTAGTTGAATCTCGTCAGACGATGTTTGATGAAGATAGATTGGATTGGGCAATGGCAGAACATCTGGCTTACGGTTCATTATTATCTGAAGGCTTTAATGTACGTATTTCTGGTCAGGATGTTGAGCGCGGGACATTCTCGCACAGACATGCTGTTGTTAAGGTAGAAGATAGTGAAGAAGAAATTATTTTACTTAAAAATGTTTCTAAAGACCAAGGACAATTCAATATTTACAATTCTTTATTATCAGAATACGGTGTTGTAGGATTTGATTATGGTTACGCCATGGCGAGTCCGAACACCTTAACCATTTGGGAAGCTCAGTTTGGAGATTTTAGCAATGGTGCGCAAATTATGATTGACCAATACATTTCTTCCGGAGAGGATAAATGGAAAACACAAAACGGATTGGTAATGTTATTACCTCATGGCTATGAAGGTCAAGGAGCAGAGCACTCATCAGGACGCATGGAACGATATTTACAGAGCTGTGCAAAAGACAATATGTTTATTGTAGACTGTACAACACCAGCAAATATGTTTCACCTGTTACGAAGACAGATGAAAGCCAATTACAGAAAACCACTTGTAGTTTTTACACCTAAGAGTTTACTACGTCATCCAAAAGTAGTTTCTAAAGTTGATAATTTTGCAAACGGAAGTTTTCAAATGTTAATCGATGACGAAAACGCAAAAGCAAATAAAATCAAGACACTAGTTTTTGTGACTGGCAAGTTTTTTTATGATTTACAAGACCAGCAAAATAAATTAGAAAGAGAAGATGTTGCATTGGTAAGAGTAGAACAATTGTTTCCGTTACCATCAGAACAGATAAGAGCCATACTTAATAAATATAAAAATGCTAACGACATTGTTTGGGCACAAGAAGAACCACGTAATATGGGAGCCTACAGTCATATGCTTATGCATTTAGACGAAGCAAAGCAATTTAGAGCGGCAACAAGACGTCCATATGGTGCACCAGCAGCAGGTAGTTCAGTACGTTCCAAAATGCGTCACCAACAAGTTATAGATTATGTTTTTGATAAAAGCAAAAACAACCAAAGAAATTAAAATTAATAAAACTCAAATCAGAGCTTAAATAAATCAAAGAACGATGATTTTAGAAATGAAAGTACCTTCGCCAGGCGAATCCATTACAGAAGTCGAAATTGCAGAATGGTTAGTACAAGATGGAGATTATGTAGAAAAAGATCAAGCTATAGCAGAAGTAGATAGTGATAAAGCAACTTTGGAATTACCAGCTGAAGCAGGCGGAATAATCAAACTTGAAGATTCAGATGGGAATAGATACGAAGAAGGTGACGCAGTAGTTGTAGGAGCAGTTGTTTGTCTAATTGATACTAGTGCAGCAAAACCAGAAGGTAATTTTAATGAAGCTCCAAAAGAAGAGAAGAAAGAAGCTTCTAAAAAGGTAGAATCAAAGCCTACTAATTCTGAAATAAAAACTTACGCTACTGGTACACCAAGTCCTGCGGCAAAAAAAATATTAGGCGAAAAAGGAGTTGATGCTAAATCAGTTTCAGGTTCTGGTCGTGATGGTAGAATTACAAAAGAAGATGCTACTAATGCAGTACCATCCATGGGAACATCTAAAGGTGGAAACCGAAGTACTTCTAGAAGTAAAATGTCAATGTTACGTCGTAAAGTTGCAGAGCGTTTGGTAGAGGCAAAAAACACAACGGCAATGTTAACTACATTTAATGAAGTAGACATGTCGCCAATATTCGATTTACGTAAAAAATACAAAGAAGATTTTAAAGCTAAACACGGTGTAAGCCTTGGTTTTATGAGTTTCTTTAGTCTAGCAGTAGTACGTGCGTTGAAGATGTATCCTGCAGTTAATTCAATGATTGATGGAAAAGAAATGTTGACTTACGATTTTGTAGATATTAGTATTGCTGTTTCTGGACCAAAAGGGTTAATGGTGCCAGTCATAAGAAATGCTGAAAACTTATCTTTTAAAGGTATTGAGTCAGAAGTCAAACGATTAGCAATAAGAGCAAGAGAAGGCGAAATAACAGTTGATGAAATGACTGGAGGCACCTTTACAATAACAAATGGAGGTGTATTTGGCAGCATGCTATCTACACCTATTATCAATCCACCACAAAGCGGTATTTTGGGTATGCATAACATTATACAACGTCCAGTTGCTATAGATGGCAAAGTTGAAATAAGACCAATTATGTATGTGGCATTATCATATGATCATAGAATTATTGACGGTAAAGAATCTGTAGGTTTCTTAGTAGCTGTAAAAGAAGCTTTAGAAAATCCTATCGCGCTTTTAATGGATAATGATATTAAAAAGGCTTTAGAAATGTAAATCCAACAAGCATTAAACACCAAAAAAAGCGTAATTCCCCCAAATTACGCTTTATTATTTTAGATACACTCAATACCTAAAAGCTAACTAAACTAAAATTAACTAAAAAAAAGGATAGAGATGTTTGCAACTACTATAATAACACTACTCAAAATAAGCAGTAACACAAATATTTTACCATTATTATTTTTCATTCTCAAATAACTACCCTAAAAGAAACATGTTGATTGTTAGCTGGTGTAAATTTCGGAATAATAATTCAGTTGCATATACGTATAAATACCCATTTTTATTTTAACATATATAATTAAGATTTAATACAATGTTTTTAAAATGAAAATATTAATTTTTCTTCCTCAAGAAAATATTAAAACTATAGTTTTAGATAAAGGTACTTTTTGTCATAATCAATAATGCCTTTACCTTTTTTTAGAATATCAGCACCAATAATACCGTCTACAGCATCTGCGTTGTGTTTTAGTAAGCCAAGGTTTACATGAGTAAGGTTAAAGAGAATTAATGCCACACGCTGTTTTTTCCAATTACCAATTTTTAAAGTGTTAGATTTTGAGAGTTTTGTTTGCATATTAGAAGCTCCAGCTCCAACAGCCATTATTTCAGAGTCTATAACTTTTAGTTTAAACCTTTCGATTGCTTCAAAACCAACACAACTACTAGAAGCACCTGTATCCAAAATAAAACGACCTTTAACACCATTAATAGTAGCCCTTATTTCAAAATGATTGGTTTTGGTTAGCTTTAGTTTAATCTTTGAGTAGCCTTTTTCTATTAGAAAATCTTTGAGCATTTTCACTTTTTATTTACGTAAATATAATATATAAACGATTACTTTTGCGTTATGATTATCACAGATACGCATACACATCTATATAGTGAAGCCTTTGATAAAGATAGGCGTGCAATGATAATGCGAGCTATCGATTCTGACGTCAAACGTTTTTTTATTCCTGCTATTGATTCTAGTTATACAAATTCAATGTATCAGTTAGAAGCAGAGTTTTCAAATGAAGTTTTTTTAATGATGGGTTTACATCCAACATCTGTAAAAGATAATTATAAGGATGAACTTAAGCATGTGGTAGAACAATTAGAAAAACGAAATTTTTATGCTATAGGTGAAATAGGAATCGATTTATATTGGGATAAAAGCACTTTAGATATTCAAATTGAAGCGTTTAGATTTCAAATCAATTTGGCAAAAAAGTACAAGCTTCCGATTGTAATTCATTGTCGTGAAGCTTTTGATGAAATTTTTCAAGTTTTAGAAGATGAAAAGAGTGACGATCTATTCGGAATTTTTCATTGTTTTACTGGAAATTTTGATCAAGCAAAACAAGCTATTTCGTATAACATGAAATTAGGTATTGGAGGTGTAGTAACTTTCAAAAACGGAAAAATAGATCAGTTTATTAACCAAATTGACTTAAAACATATCGTTTTAGAAACAGATTCACCTTATTTAGCGCCGAAACCCTTCCGTGGGAAACGTAATGAGAGTGCATATATAAATAAGGTTGTAGATAAATTATCCGAACTTTATAATATTTCAAAAATTGACATTGCAAATGCAACAACCGAAAACTCTAAAACCATTTTTGGAGTGTAATATATGATATGAAGAAACCAAACATACTTTTAATATATACAGGTGGTACTATTGGGATGATAAAAAATCCTGATACAGGAGCACTAAAAGCTTTCGATTTTGGTAATCTTTTAAAACGGATTCCTGAATTAAGATTATTGGATTGTGATATCGAAACGATTTCTTTTAAGGAACCTATAGATTCCTCTAATATGAACATAAAGTATTGGTGTGATATTGCAGATATCATAAAAGAGAATTACAGTAGATTTGATGGTTTTGTAGTATTACATGGTAGTGATACCATGAGTTATTCAGCTTCAGCATTAAGTTTTATGCTCGAAAATTTATCTAAACCAGTCATTTTTACAGGATCTCAATTACCCATTGGTGATTTAAGAACAGATGCCAAAGAGAATCTTATTACCTCAATTGAATTAGCATCATTCCAGGAAAAAGGAAAACCTGTAATAAAGGAAGTAGGTTTATATTTTGAATATAAGTTGTATCGTGGAAACCGAACTACAAAAATTAACGCAGAGCACTTTGAAGCATTTGAGTCTTTAAATTTTCCACATTTAGCAGAATCTGGTGTGCACTTAAATATAAATAGCAAGTTTTTATTAAAGCCAAATCTTGAAGCTTCTTTAAAGGTTAATAAGAGGATGGATTGTAATGTCGCTATATTAAAATTATTCCCAGGCATAGCAAAACCTATTTTAGAAGCTGTCTTAACAAGCAAACTCATAAAAGGATTGGTTATAGAAACTTACGGTTCGGGGAATGCAACTACAGAGATTTGGTTTATAGAATTACTTAAAAAAGCAATAAAAAGAGGTGTCCATATTATTAACGTAACTCAATGTTCTGGAGGAAGCGTAAATATGGGACAATATGAAACAAGTTCTCAACTCAAAAGTATAGGTGTAATCTCAGGAAAAGACCTGACAACAGAAGCTGCAATTACCAAGCTTATGTATCTCATAGGGCAGAATATTAATCCATTAGAATTTCGATCGATATACGAAACGTCTTTACGTGGTGAAATGTCCTAAAATTAACGTCCATAATTTTAGTGTTTGAAGATTTTTTTGTTATTTGGCGTTCTGTAATTTTTAAAAGACTTACAGAGAGGTGGCCGAGTGGTCGAAGGCGCACGCCTGGAAAGTGTGTAAACGCCAAAAGCGTTTCGAGGGTTCGAATCCCTTCCTCTCTGCTGATGTTTTACTTACATAGTTACATATTTTTTATATCTTTAACACTTTAACTAATAAAATTAAGATTCAAGACAATGAAAAGATTATTTTCTATCCTAGCCATTACATGTTTAATGGCAGTTGGAACTGTTAATGCAAACGCAACAACAACCGTAGCAGCCGCAAAAACAACCGTTACAAACGTAGCTCAATCTGAAACAGCAGATGCTGAGGATTTAGGGTTTCATCAAGAATTAAAAAAGAGATTTATTGAAGGTGGTCCAGGATTTATGGGCATCGTTTTATTATGTTTAATTCTTGGATTAGCAATCGCTATTGAAAGAATTATCTTTTTAAATCTTTCTACTACAAATTCAAAAAAATTAACTCAAAATGTTGAAGATGCTCTAGCATCGGGAGGTATCGAAGCAGCTAAAGAAGTTTGTAGAAATACAAAAGGTCCTGTTGCATCTATCTTTTACCAAGGTTTAGACAGAGCGGATGAAGATATCGACGCTGCTGAAAAAGCAGTTGTAGCTTATGGTGGTGTACAAATGGGTCAATTAGAAAAGAATGTGTCTTGGATATCATTATTTATTGCACTAGCACCAATGCTTGGTTTTATGGGTACGGTAATCGGTATGATTCAGGCCTTTGATAAGATTGAAGCAGCTGGTGACATGCAACCCTCTTTAGTAGCAGGTGGTATTAAAGTAGCACTTTTAACAACAGTATTTGGTCTTATTGTGGCTATTATTCTTCAAATTTTTTACAATTATATTATCGCTAAGATTGATAGTATCGTAAACGATATGGAAGATTCTTCAATTACATTGATGGATTTATTAGTAAGACACAAAAAATAAGAATTAGATATGCATAAAATTTTAAAAATAGTAGCAGCACTCCTCGGAGTTCTTGGTATTGTTTTTCTTGTCAGAATTATATCTGCAGGAGACGATGCTATTAAGAGCGGAGAGAAAGCTGGTTTAGTAGATCCAATGGCATATATTGCATACGCAATATTAGCATTAGTATTAGCATTTGTTTTGTATTTTGTAGTTAAAAACTTATTTACAAACACAGCAGGACTAAAGAACACATTGATAGGAGTAGGCGCTTTTGCAGCAGTATTAATTATTTCTTATGTTGTTTCTGGTGGAGACCCGAGGACATATGATTTACAGGAAGGTGTAGCAACAGAAGCCCAATCTCAAATGGTAGGAGCTGGATTAACAGCATTCTATATTTTGTTGGCTATAGCGGCTGGAGCCATGATGTTTTCAGGAGTAAAAAAAATAATTAGTAAATAGTAAATTATGGCAAAAAGAGCAGCACCAGAGGTTAATGCCGGTTCAATGGCTGACATTGCTTTCTTACTATTGATTTTTTTCTTAGTAACTACAACTATCGAAAAAGATAAAGGTATCTTAAGAAGTTTGCCTCCAATTGATGACTCACAAACTGAGCCACCAATAATAAAACAGAAAAATCTATTTACAATTTTAGTAAACAGAGATGACAGATTATTAGTGGAAGAAGAGTTAATGGACATCAAAGACCTTAAACAAGCAGCTATAGATTTCTTGGATAATGGTGGAGGTGTTAATGCAGAAGGCGAATCATGTGATTATTGCAGAGGAAAAAGAGACGAAGCATCTTCAGATCACCCAGATAAAGCCATTATAACCCTAAAGCATGATCGTGAAACAACTTACGGTAGGTATATCGAAGTACAAAACGAATTAGTGGCGGCTTATAACGAACTTAGAGAAAGAGAAGCCCAGCGTATTTTTAACCGATCTTTTGCTTCTATGTTAGAAGAGAAAGAAAAAAATCAGTTTAACAAAGACGAGAAGCTTAACGATGAAATAAAGAGAATTAAGGATATGTTTCCTTTAAAACTCTCGGAAGCAGAACCAGATAAAAACTAATTAGTATGTCTAAGTTTAAGAAGAAAAAAGGTGGTGAATTACCGGCGATATCGACGGCATCTTTACCAGACATTGTATTTATGTTATTATTCTTTTTTATGGTTGCAACCGTAATGAGAGATAACTCTACAATGGTAGAAAACACTTTACCTGCTGCAGATCAGATAGAGAAACTTAAAAAAGACAGAACTATGTTTATCTATGCAGGTAAGCCTAGTGCACAATATAGTAATTTAGGTACTGAAGGACGTATTCAAATTAACGATTCATTTGTTAGTTTAGATGCTATTCAACCAGCAGTTTTCGAATACATAGCGTCACTTCCCGAAGAATTAAAGGATAGAATTGTTATCGCTTTAAAAGTCGATGAGAAAACTAATGCAGGTATTATATCTGATATTAAACAAGAGCTTCGAGAAGCCAATGCACTCAAAATCATGTATATTACTGGTAAGAAAAGTGAAGAATAAAATATCTTATTTTTACTAAAAGCGTTATGATATTATCATAACGCTTTTTTTATGCCTTATAATTATTGAAATTTTATAGCTTTACAATATGAGATTGTCTTGTTTTTTGCTTTTTGGACTTTCAATACAGTTTTGTCTATCACAGGATATTTTGTCTGTTGATATTGACGATAGGTATCGCGAGGATCAATTCTATGTATCGATAACTTATAATCTTCTTATTGATAATCCAAGTAATGTCTCTTCAACAGATTTTTCTTCGGGATTTCACTTTGGATTTATTAGAGATATGCCAATTAATTATAAACGTAATTGGTCCATAGGATTAGGTTTTGGTATTTCATCAAACTCATATAACCAAGATTTATATATTACAGAAAACACTAATGAAATTGCTTTTACAGACTCTGAGGTCAGTTTTGGTAATGTTACCAAAAATAAGTTTACAACATATCTTATAGATATTCCATTTGAGTTACGATGGCGTACTTCTAATGCCACCGATTATAAATTTTGGCGTATCTATCCTGGATTTAAGTTTAGCTATTTAGTCTTTAGTTCTTCAAGGTTAGAAAGTGAATTGCAAGACATAAAACTTTCGAATATTGACGCTTTTAATAGACTTCAATACGGATTAACATTAAGTGCTGGATATGGTACTTGGAATTTTCAAATCTATTATGGACTCAATCCAATTTTTGATGACACATCGCTTTTAAATGGTCAATCTATAGACTCAAAAGCGCTAAGAATAGGAGTAATGTTCTATATATTATAACCAAGTACTAAAGAGTAATAGTTGTGGAATTATACCGATCAAACTACCAATAATTAATTCAGGATAGGTATGTGCTTTTAGGTGCAATCTAGATGTAGCAATTGCACCTAATAAAACCATCATCAAAGCGATAGTTCCATTAATATTTATTTTAAAATTTATGCTCAATGCTAGAGCAAACATAAAAAAACCAGAAGCAGCTAACATATGTATACTAGCTTTGACTTTAAAAACAGCTAAGACAAAGCAAACGAGGGTAGATACTAATATACCAATGAAGAAATAATAGAGTTCTTTAATTTCATTAGATGTAAAGACTCTTAATATTACTAAGCTTATTATAAAAGCATTAATTAGTAGAGGTAGTTTTCTTTCGTTTGTAGTTTTAAGATAAATACTATCAACTTTTTTTAATGTTTTAAGTAAATAATACACCAATATTGGTAATATCATGGTCAATAAAATGGTCGAAAATATTTTAGCATTAACAATATTTTCAGGAATAAAACGTGGTGTTTTAGAAAAATAAAAAAGCACGCCCAATAAAGGCATTATTAGTGGATGTAAAACGTGTGATATGCTTTTTAAAATAAAGTCCATGTGCTGTCTAGCAAAAGTAATTTATTTAAATTCAAAATAATAGATTTTTATGCTATTGATAGTAATTCCAATTTACTATTTTTCAGTTTCAGAAATTAGTATAAGATGAATTTAAAATACATCCTTTCAACTTTTATTTTTTTATTTGTAATTAACCATTCTTTTTCTCAAGAAGATAATTATAGAATTGTATTCCCAAAAACAGAAGCAGAACGTAATAAGGCTTGTAATAATTGTTTCAATGTTTTTCGTCAGAAGCCCAAAGAAGTAAAGTTTTCTATTATTAACGAAAACGGAAGTTTGTATTTTGAAACTAATGATAGAAAGTGGTTTAGTCAACTATTTAAAAATAATACGGATGGTTTAGCCATTGATGTGGTTGCAAAAGATATTTATGACTGTAATGTTACCACAATTGAAAGAGGCCAAATAAGCGGAACGTTATTAAAACCCGTATATTCACAACGTCTTAAAAGTGGATTGCGCCCTAACGGAAAAGATAGATTTAAAGTGTTAATTGGTAAAATCCCTTCAGAACTTAAAGGGAAAGAACTAGAGTATAATATCCTGTTTTTAGGTAATAAGACTCTGTGCAGATACCAAGTGATATATAACCTAAAAGCCTTTAAATGGGATTTATTGGACATGGGTATGTACTTAGATTCTGTAAGTTTCAAAAATCAAAAATTAGTAAGTGAGGGCGAAGAAAATGTAAAGATTAGATACAAAACTTTAAAGTTTAAAATACCTTTTGAAAAAAATAAGTCAGTGTATTCTCCCGAGGACATCAAACCAGTTTATGACTCCTTAAATCTTACAGATTTTAATATAAAAACAATAAATATTAAGGCGTATGCTTCTGTAGAAGGAAGTCTAGAACGAAATGTAGAATTACAAGAAGGACGTGCAAACAGTATTGCGAAAGCCATACAAACATATCAGAAACCCACAATTAAAACGGATATATCTTCTTCAGAAAATTGGGTCGAATTCTTAAATGACATTGAAGGCACTAAACACGAAAGTTTAAAATCATTAAGTAAGGCGCAAATAAAAGCAAAATTGGTAGGAGCATTTTCAAGTGAAATGGAACCCTATTTAAAGAATCATCGCAAGGCTTTAATAACATTAGAACTGGAGAAAAAGGACAAGTATAAAACTATGCCGGCAAACCAATTGGTGTCATTATTTAACCAATCTATAAAAGAAAACCAGTTAGATGAAGCCAATATAATTCAGAATTCTCTTTTCGAAAAATTGAAAAATAGCGAAGTGTCTCCAGATATTTTAAAACAGCTGGAAGTACCTATGCAGCTTAATTTTGTTAATTTTTTAAACAAGAACAGTGCTATTAAATACCAACTAAATGAAAGACAAATTGTTATTGTCAGAAATGAACTTGAAGCACTAAAAAAGTTAGACCCTAAAAACCCTAGAATTAGATACAATTTAGCAGCTATAAAATTTAAGATATGGCGTTATAACATCGAAAAGGTAAACTCAGGATTATTTAAAGATGAAATCTATAACCTTGAGAATTATAATGTTTCAAAATCACTAATTAATAGGATGCTGATTAACTTTCATATCATTCAGAGTGAAAACTTTAATCGTAAAAGGGATTATGCAAATAAGGATAAATCGGTTATTCAGATTAAATCAATATACCAGAAATTACCACTCACAGATTTTGATTATTTCAGTTTGGCGCAGTTTTTAACGTATTATGCAAATGTGGAAGCTGCTGCAGAATTATTATCCAACAAGGCTCGACAAATAGAGGTAGACGAAGATTTATTATTCTATTATCTGAATCTTACACTAATAAATAAGGAACTTACTAAAACAGAAGCGTATCGGGCTATCATGCTCAATGCAGTCAACATTAATAAAAATCGTTATTGTCAATTATTTGATTCACCCGAGAAAGATGGCGTAACATTTCAGCTTCTAAAGGACGATTACCTAAGAGCTAACTATTGCGAGAATTGTAATAATTAAATTTTCTTTCGTAGTCTCGCCACAGGTATATCTAGTTGTTCTCGATATTTCGCGACTGTTCGTCTTGCAATAGGATAACCTTTTTCTTTTAAAATTCCTGCTAGTTTATCGTCAGTTAAAGGTTTTTTCTTATCCTCTTCTTCAACAACAGTTTCTAGAATTTTTTTGATTTCCCTAGTAGAGACCTCTTCACCTTGATCGTTTGTCATAGATTCAGAGAAAAATTCTTTAATTAATTTTGTACCATAAGGTGTGTCTACATATTTACTGTTTGCAACTCTAGATACTGTAGAAACATCCATTTCTATTTCATCAGCAATATCTTTAAGAATCATTGGTTTTAGATTGCGCTCATCACCAGTCAAAAAGTACTCTTTTTGATAATGCATAATAGAGCTCATTGTTACAAAGAGTGTTTGCTGACGCTGCCTCACAGCCTCAATAAACCACTTTGCTGCGTCCAATTTTTGTTTGATAAACATTACCGCATCCTTCTGAGATTTTGTTTTCTCTTTAGATTCTTTGTAACCTTTAAGCATATTATTATAAGTACGAGAGACATGAAGCTCTGGCGCATTTCTTCCATTTAAAGTCAACTCTAATTCTCCTTCGACAATTTTAATAGCAAAATCTGGTACTACATGTTCAACCATTCTATTACTACCCGCATAAGAACCTCCAGGTTTAGGGTTAAGATTTTCTATTTCTTCAATAGCGTCTTTGAGTTGTTCTTCGGTAACACTAAATTTCTGAAGTAATTTTTTGTAATGCTTCTTAGTGAATTGATCGAAGGCCTTATTTATAATCTTAGTAGCCAATGCCACATCTGGATGCTGTTCTTTCCTATTAAGTTGAATACTTAAACATTCTTGAAGGTTTCGAGCACCAACACCAGCTGGATCTAATTGATGAACGATACCCAATACCTTTTCTACTTCAGACTCTTCAGTATATATATTTTGTGTAAAAGCCAAGTCGTCTGTAATGTCTGATAATGACCTACGTATATAACCACTTTCATCAACGCTACCAACCAAAAATTGAGCAATTTCATACTCTTGATCATTGAGTCTAAATGTATTAAGCTGACTTATTAAATGTTGTGTAAATGAAGTGCCAGCAGCATAAGGGATTGATTTTTCGTCATCATCTGCACTATAATTATTGGCATGTGTTCTATAATCAGGGATTTCATCGTCGCTTAAATACTCATCTACATTAATATCTCCAGTATCAATAGTATCGTTATCGTTATAATCGTCTTGAGAGTTATCAAATTCATCTAATTCGTTATCCTTAGCGTCACTTTCTTTTCCGGTATCTAAGGCAGGATTTTCTTCCAACTCTTGCTTTAAACGTTGCTCAAAAGCTTGGGTTGGCAACTGAATCAACTTCATGAGTTGTATTTGTTGCGGTGATAGCTTTTGTGATAACTTAAATTGTAAGTATTGTTTTAGCATCGGTTGGTTGATTTAGTTTAAAAATATAAAAACAATCTAAAACTATACCGTTATTAGATTGTTTTATAAAAAATTTAAAACTTTTTTTGATGCTACTTTACAAATTATTGAAAGTAAGCAACTTAAAGCGTAATAATGATGCGATTAAAATTCAGCATTTTGTGGTGTACGTGGATAAGGAATAACATCACGGATATTACTCATGCCAGTTGCAAACATAACCAAACGTTCAAAACCAAGTCCAAAACCTGAGTGTACAGCAGTTCCATATTTACGTAAGTCTAAATACCACCATAATTCTTCTTCTGGTATATCTAAAGCTGCCATTTTTTCCTTTAATACTTCTAAACGTTCTTCACGCTGTGATCCACCAACAATTTCACCGATTCCAGGAAACAAAACATCCATTGCCCTGACCGTTTTTTCATCTTCGTTTAAACGCATATAAAAAGCTTTGATGTTTGCGGGATAATCAAACAATATGACAGGGCATTTAAAGTGTTTTTCTACTAAGAAACGTTCATGTTCAGATTGTAAATCTGAGCCCCATTCGCTTATAAGGTATTTAAATTTCTTCTTTTTGTTTGGTTTACTATTTCTGAGTATATCAATAGCCTCAGTATAGCTGACACGTTTAAAGTTATTGTCTGTAACGAACTTCAACTTTTCAATTAAACGCATTTCGCTTCGTTCCGCTTGTGGTTTTGAATTCTCTTCGTTGAATAAACGGTCGTCTAAGAATTGTAAATCTTCGGTATTATGCTTTAATATATAGTCAAGAACTGATTTCATAAATTCTTCTGCCAAATCCATATTACCTGCCAAGTCCATAAAAGCGACTTCAGGTTCTACCATCCAGAATTCTGCAAGATGACGCGAAGTGTTTGAATTTTCAGCTCTAAAAGTTGGTCCAAAAGTGTAAACTTTACCTAGAGACATGGCGTATGTTTCTGCTTCTAATTGTCCAGAAACAGTAAGATTAGTTTCTTTACCAAAGAAATCTTGAGTATAATCTACATCACCATCATCAGTTAGTGGTGGATTTTTAGGATCTAGACTACTTATACGAAACATTTCACCGGCACCCTCTGCATCACTGCCTGTAATAATAGGCGTATGCATATTGTAAAATCCACTTTCTGTAAAATACTTATGAATCGCAAAAGATAGAGACGACTTTATCCTCATAACTGCACTAAATGTATTTGTGCGAGTTCGTAAATGAGCATTCTCCCTCAAGAACTCAAACGAGTGCTTTTTGGGCTGAATAGGGTATGTTTCTGCATCAGAATCTCCCAATACTTCAATTAAGGAGACTACGATTTCAACCTTTTGACCCTTACCTTGACTTTCTACTAAATCGCCTTCGATATGCAAAGCTGCACCGGTTGTAATTCGTTTTAAAAGTGATTCATCAAAATTTTCAAAATCAACAACACACTGAATATTATTTATAGTTGAACCATCGTTAAGTGCTATAAATCTGTTGGCTCTAAATGTTCGGACCCAACCTTTTACGCTAACTTTTTGTAGCGTAATGTCTTGTGTTAATAATTCTGATACAGTCTTAGTATTCATTTTTTTATTTTTTTTTAAAATCGTAGTCTATTTTTTTTCTTCAGTATCGTCTTCATTATTATCATCAGGAATGATATTTATTGAAGGCTCTTTTAATACTTCTTTATTAGCTATGCTACGTTCTAGTGACAACAATAATGAAGGCAATAATAATAAATTTGAAAGCATTGCAAAAAGTAAAGTCGCAGAAACTAATCCGCCTAGAGCTACTGTACCACCAAAACTTGAAATCATAAATACTGAAAACCCAAAAAACAATACAATAGAAGTATAGAACATACTCACTCCTGTTTCTCTTAAAGCAGCGTATACAGATTTACGTATTTTCCAGTGGTTAGCCTGTAATTCTTGACGATATTTTGCTAAAAAGTGAATGGTGTCATCCACAGAAATTCCAAAAGCGATACTAAATACTAAAATCGTCGAAGGCTTAATCGGTACGCCTAAATAGCCCATCATTCCGGCAGTAATTAGTAGTGGTAGTAAATTAGGAACCAATGATACCACAATCATTCTTACTGATCTAAACATATAAGCCATGAATAATGAAATGAGAATAATAGCTAATGTTAGAGAGATGACAAGGTTGCGTACTAAATATTTTGTTCCTTTTTGAAATACTAGTGCTTTTCCGGTTATAGTAATTTCATAGCGCTCTTTTGGGAAAACCTTATTTATTTTATTCTGAAGATCTTCTTCGATACGCTCCATTTTATCGGTACCTATGTCTTTCATAAAGGTGGTTATGCGCGCGTATTGGCCAGTGCTATCTACAAAGTTTTTTAATAAATCTATATCTGAGGAAGATTTTTTTACATAAGAGCTTATAAATAAGTTTTCTTGACTGGTTGGTAACTGGTAATATTTTGGATTACCATTGGTATAAGCTTGTTTAGCATATTTCACCAAACTAACAACAGATATAGGTCTTGATAGTTCTGGAATTTCTTCAATAAGCTCTTCCAATTCATTCATTCGTTTTATGGTCGAAAGCTTCATAACACCTTTTTTGCGTTTAGTGTCAATCATAATCTCCATTGGCATGATGCCGTCAAATTCTGATTCAAAGAAGCGAATATCCTGAAAAAATTCTGTCTTTTTTGGCATATCTTCTATAAGGCTACCAGAAATAACAATTTTATTAATTCCCAGAAGACTGGCAATTAACAAGATTAATGCTGTGACGTAAATGGTGATTTTTCGATGCTTTACCATACGCTCCATCCAATCTACAAATCCGTTAATCCAGCGCTTATTTAGATGTTCTAAGTGGCGGGGTTTAGGGTATGGTAAAAACGTATAAAGTATAGGTATAATAAGTAAGCAGAGAATAAAAATAGATAGTATACTCAGTGAAGCTACGATACCAAATTCTTTGAGAAGTTGGCTTTGTGTAAATATAAATGTAGCAAACCCAGAAGCTGTAGTTACGTTAGTCATCAATGTGGCATTTCCAACCTTGGTAATAACACGCTGTAACGATTTTATTTTGTTTCCATGCAGTTTTACTTCGTGTTGGTACTTATTAATTAAGAAAATACAGTTAGGTATACCTATGACTATTATTAAAGGCGGAATTAGTGCTGTAAGAACTGTAATCTCGTATTTCAATAAGCCTAAGATTCCAAAAGTCCACATTACACCAATACATACAACAATTAACGAGATAAAAGTTGCCCTAAAAGATCTAAAAAATAAAAAGAAGATTAATGACGTAACAAATAGAGCAGCACCTATAAAAAGGCTTATCTCATCAACAATATTTTGAGAATTTAGTGTCCGAATGTATGGCATCCCCGAAATACGAACATCAAGATCTGCTGCAGATTCGAATTCGGAAATTTTATTTTTCAAAGTGTTGATTACAAAGTCCTTTCGAGTAGGTGTATTAACAATGTCTTTCTTAAGATATACAGCGGTACGAATAGTTTTTGTTTCCTTATTGAATAGAAAATTATCGTAAAAAGGATACTGTTTAAAAAGTTCGTCTTGAAGTTTCTCTATTTGTGCAATAGAAGTAATCGAATCTTTTATAAATGGCTCTAAGTCAAATTTTTTTTCTTTAGTGTTTTTAACAAGTTTTTGTAAATCCTTTATGGAGACTACAGTTTCAACCTCATTTTTATAAGATTTAAAATCTTCGGAAAGTTGGTTCCAAGCATTTAGTTTTTCAATAGAAAATAATGTAGAATCTTTGACTCCTAAAACTATGAGATTACCTTCTTCTCCAAATATTTCTAGAAAATCGTTGTAGGTAACATTTACTTCATGCTCATCAGGTAAGAGGTTTGCTTCTGTGTAAGTAAAACGCATATGCTTCCACTGCATACTAAAAAATATCGTATACAGAATCACCGTAATAAGAATGGCAATTTTGTTACGCAAAATTAATCGTGCGACAGTTTCCCAAAACCCAGTTGTAAAAAGTTTAAACATGCATTAATAAATGAGCGGCTAAGGTAAAAAAAAGGCAGAGATTTATTAGAGAATTAACAATATAAAGGAGCTAAGTCTATAGCGAAATATTAAAAGTAAATTTAAAAGCAAAATTATCTCCTAAAGAAGGCAAATGATAGCCACCGTAACGATATGCAAAACTTAACCCAAAGCCAAATAATAGTTTATTGATTTCAAAACCAGATTCTGAGTATAACTTGTCTAGCGTACCAAAATTTATGCCTTGATGTTGGTCTATAGACTTCATGCTTCCTAGTGCATATCTGGAGATTAAGACTAGTTGAGGTTTCCAGTGAGAGGTTATTTTGAAAGGCTTTAAGTAATGTTTAAATTGAAATGTAGCAAAGCGGTCACTAAAAAATTCATTAAAAAACATAGTTTCAAAACTATTTAATCCAGCAACAGAGAACCTTTGTAAAATGGTTTCTTTATTGATATTATTAGGATAAGCATGGTAGAGTTGTGTCAATGGTGTTTCTCCCGAAGCCAAGCCAGCAACTAAAGTAAATCTTGTCAAAGATTCATCACCATAATCAATTTGATGAATTGTTCTAAAATCAATTTTTGTGAAATTAAAATCACTTTTAAATACATCTGAAATACCTTGAGTAACTTGAGCTGTAAATTTCGGGTAGCCATCGACAGTTTCCTCAATTTTCTTATCAATAAATTCATATTTACTGAAAGGACTCCATTGTAAACTTACAGTTGCTGTACTGAAGCTAAAAGAGTTAAACACTTCACCATTAGAAACAAACGAATAATTATAAGTAGGATTAACTCGACTTACTGCCAGTTGAGTTTCTGATAAAAGATTATTTGATATTTTATGCTGTAGTGATAAAGACTTTGTAATGTGCCTGTGAAACAAGTCTATATTCAATAAACGTGGTTCAAAAAAAGAGAAAAAACGCTTATCAGTTAAAAATTTCGAACTCCCAGTTTCTTGCAGATCATCTGTATATGTAGCATTAATCCAAGTATCTGTTTTTTTATTTAATCTAACTCCGCCACCAATACTATATTTATAGCGTTCATCTTTAAAACCATATACCAAGTAGCCATTGACACGAAATTTGTCTGAAAAATTTTCGCTAGTAACACCACCAAGTCCAGTTCTAAAACCTTCAAATTGATTGTATTTTACTAAATATCTAAGATCAAAATTAAAGTATTTTGTAGGGAAATAACCTAGACCTATATTTTCTAAAAAGACTCTTTTTTTCAAAGAATCTTTTGTTTTTTCTTTGGACTGTTCTTCAGTCTTATTTTGTGAGTCTATTTGAGAAAAAGCACAGAATGAAATGCATATTAAGAGTATTGCAAAATTGTGCTTTAGCATTGAAAATAATTTTGGTTAAGGGACGACCATAAAAGATAATCGGAATTATACCGTCATAATCTCTTTTTCTTTATTGCTAAGAATTTGATCTATAAGCGTAACGTGTTTATCCGTTAGTTCTTGTACGTCAATCTCAGCATTTTTCTGTAAATCTTCAGAAATGTCTGATTTTTTAATGTCGTTATTAGCTTCTTTACGAGCGCTTCTTATACCAACTTTGGCGTCTTCTGCTTCTGCTTTGGCTTGTTTTGCTAAATCTCTTCGACGCTCTTCAGTTAATGGAGGCACATTTATAATTATGGTATCACCATTGTTCATTGGGTTAAATCCAAGATTAGCGACCATAATACCACGTTCGATTTCTTGAAGCATACTTTTTTCCCAAGGTTGTACTGTGATTGTACGACCATCTGGTGTATTAACGTTTGCAACTTGACTTAGTGGAGTTTGAGAGCCATAATAATCTACCATAACACTACCTAACATTGATGGACTAGCTTTACCAGCTCTAATATTAACCAGTTGCTTTTCTAAATGCTTAATGGCAGAATCCATTGCTTCATTTGCAGTATCAATAATAAATTGAATCTCTTCGTTCATGATAATTAATTTTTAATTCTAGTTTGAAGTTATCAAATTTTAAGCCAATTTTAAAAATTAACTTCTGTACCAATATTTTCGCCAGAAACTACTTTAAGAAGATTCCCTGGTTTGTTCATATCAAATACAATAATTGGTAATTTATTTTCTTGGCTTAATGTAAATGCTGTTGTGTCCATTACTTTAAGTCCTTTGCGTAAAACGTCATCAAAACTAATATGGTCAAACTTTACAGCATTATTATCTTTCTCTGGGTCAGCGTTATAAATACCATCTACACGTGTGCCTTTAAGTATGATATCGGCTTCAATCTCAATAGCTCTTAAAACTGCTGCAGAATCTGTAGTAAAATAAGGATTACCTGTACCGCCACCAAAAATGACAACACGTCCTTTTTGAAGATGACGCAAAGCTTTTCTTCTTATAAAAGGTTCTGCAACTTCGTTAATCTTAATTGCAGATTGTAAGCGTGTTGGTATCCCAGCATCTTCTAAAGCACTTTGTAAAGCCAAACCGTTAATAACCGTTGCCAACATACCCATGTGGTCACCTTGTACGCGATCCATACCATTACTTGCGCCAGCAACACCTCTAAAAATGTTTCCACCACCAATGACGATAGCAACTTGAACACCTTGGTCAGTTATGGTTTTAATATCATTGGCATATTCTGATAAACGCTCAGGGTCAATACCGTATTGGCGATTTCCCATTAAGGCTTCACCAGATAATTTGAGTAATATTCTTTTGTATTTCATTACCGATTTTGAAAGTTGAACAAAGCTACATAATTATTAGTAAGATTAAAAGTGAAATTGATTTGACTATGAACAAATTGATTTTTGATTTTAGCATAAAAAAAGCCTCCAGAATAAAACTCTGAAGGCTTTTTTTATAATGGAAATATTAATTATCCTACTGTAGCACGTTTAAAACCTGTTACTTCTACTTCGCCGTAAGTAGCTACGTATTGCGCAACAGTTTTCTTTTCGTCCTTAATAAACGCTTGGTCTAACAAACACTGCTCATTATCTAACGTCGTGTTGTCAGAGATAAAACGCTCCATTTTACCAGGTAAAATGCGGTCCCAGATTTGTTCTGGCTTACCTTCAGCTTTTAATTCTGCTTTTGCGTCTTCTTCAGCTTGTGCTAAAACTTCTGGAGTTAATTGGGACATTGAAATGTATTTTGGTACATTTTTCAAAGTCTTACCTAAACGCCCTAATTCGATATTATCTTTCTCGATGACTGCAATACGAGCTTCAGTTTCTGAAGCTACAAATGCAGGATCAAAATCTTTGTATGATAATGTTGTTGCACCCATTGATGCAACTTGCATAGCAACATCTTTACCTAAAGTCTCGATATTATCCACAACTGCAGAGAAACCTACTATTGCAGCAATCTTGTTAATGTGTACATAAGAACCAACGTAGGCTGCTTCTAATACTTCAAAAGCATTGATTTCTAATTTTTCGCCAATTACACCAGTTTGCTCAACTAATTTTTCGGCAACTGTCATTCCTCCGAAATCTGCAGCTAAAAACTCTTCTTTGCTATTTTGGTTTAAAGCGATATCTCCTAAGTCACTTGCTAACTTTAAGAAATTTTCGTTTTTACCAACAAAGTCAGTTTCACAGCCAAGTACTAAAGAAATACCTTTGGTTTTGTTTGCGTTAATTTTTGCAACAGCAGCACCTTCAGAAGAATCTCTATCAGCTCTCTTTGCTGCAACTTTTTGCCCTTTTTTACGTAAAACTTCGATTGCTTTGTCAAAATCACCACCAGCTTCAACTAGTGCTTTTTTACAATCCATCATACCTGCACCAGTCGCTTTTCTTAGCTTGTTTACTTCTGCTGCTGTAATTTTCACTGTGTTTTCCATAGTATATTTAAATTTGAAAAAGTCGCCTAATTATTTTCTGTTTTGAAAAGAATTAAACGACTTTTAAATATTGTATAATTCTTTGTTTATTCTTCTTCTTGAGCTGCAACTTGAGCTGCAACTGGAGCTGCTTTTTTAGCTTCAGGTTTTGCTTCTGCTTCTGCTTCTGCTTTTGGTGCTGGAGCTGGCGCTGCTGCTTTAGCTTCTTTCTCAGTACGTTCAGCTTTTCTTTCGTTTAATCCGTCTGCTACTGCAGAAGTAACGATAGATAAAATTTTATCTACTGATTTAGATGCATCATCGTTAGCAGGAATTAAATAGTCTACTTCACGTGGATCAGAGTTAGTATCTACCATCGCAAAGATTGGAATATTTAATTTTTGTGCTTCCTTGATTGCAATATGCTCGCGCATGATATCCACTACAAACAATGCACCTGGTAAACGTGTCATGTCAGAGATAGAACCTAAGTTCTTTTCTAATTTAGCACGTTGACGATCTACTTGTAATCGCTCCTTTTTAGATAAAGAGTTGAAAGTACCATCCTTTTTCATTCTATCAATCATGGCCATTTTTTTCACAGCTTTTCTGATAGTTACAAAGTTGGTTAACATTCCACCTGGCCAACGCTCAGTAATGTAAGGCTGGTTTACAGCAGCTGCTTTTTCAGCAACGATATCTTTTGCTTGTTTCTTTGTTGCAACAAATAAGATTTTCTTCCCAGAAGCAGCGATTTTTTTCATTGCTTCTGCAGTTTCTTCAATCTTAGCTGCAGTTTTGTATAGGTTGATGATATGGATACCGTTACGCTCCATATAAATGTAAGGAGCCATGTTTGGGTTCCACTTGCGTGTTAGGTGACCGAAGTGAACACCTGCTTCTAATAATTCTTTTACTTCTACTTTTTCCATTTTGTAATAGTTTACGTTCTGTTGAATTAGCAATGTCAAAGTGGCTTTAAAAAAGACCTCTAACATTTAGATGCTAAACTAAACTTTCACGATTTGACGTGATAAGCAACAATAACTGGTTTAATGTTTTGTCGAAATATTCGACGATTTCAATAAAATAAAATAATTCAGAATCTGTTGATACAGACTCTGAATTAAGTGTTGTTTTGATATTAACGTTTCGAGAATTGGAATTTTTTACGCGCTTTCTTCTGTCCGAATTTTTTACGCTCTACCATTCTTGGGTCTCTCGTTAATAGACCTTCTGGCTTTAATACTAGTCTGTTTTCAGGATCAAGCTCGCACATTGCACGAGATAATCCTAAACGTATTGCTTCTGCCTGGCCGGTGATACCACCTCCATATACGTTAACAGTAATATCAAAGTTGCCATCATTGTTAGTCAAGGCTAAAGGTTGGTTTACTTTGTACTGCAATGTTGCAGTACTAAAATAATCCGCCATGTCTTTTTTGTTCACCGTGATTTTGCCTTTTCCTTTGGCAACGTACACACGAGCAACAGCCGTCTTTCTACGGCCAATTTTGTGAATTACTTCCATTAGTTAATTTCGTTTAAATTAATTGCTTTAGGCTTCTGCGCTTCGTGAGCATGTTCAGTACCTGAAACAACTGTTAAGTTTCTGAAAAGAACAGCACCTAATTTGTTTTTTGGTAACATTCCTTTTACTGACTTCTCTACTAATCTGCTTGGGTCTTTTTCAAACAATTCAGTAGCTGTCAGGCTTCTTTGTCCACCTGGATAACCTGTATGACGGATATAACTTTTATCTGTCCACTTATTACCAGTTAAGTTGATTTTTTCTGCATTAACAACAATTACGTTATCACCGCAATCAACGTGTGGCGTAAAATTAGGTTTGTGCTTACCTCTTAAAAGTATTGCTACTCTTGAAGCTAAGCGACCTAAAGTTTGTCCTTCAGCATCAACTAAAACCCACTCCTTATTAACGGTAGCTTTGTTAGCAGAAACTGTTTTGTAGCTTAATGTATCCACACTAATTTGATTTATTTTGTACCATTGTAGTACAATTGATTAAACATTTCTCTTCCGAAAAAGAGTTTGCAAATTTACGATAACTTATTGGATTGACAAACCTCTATTGTTATTTTTTAAAGGCTAATAATTTGTCACAGAATACTTTGTTGATTCTTGAAATCTAAAAAGCATTTTTTCTAATTGTTTCTAACTCATCAAATGTGAATATATTTGATTTTGCGAGTTTTACAAATTCATCAGTCACTGAGGCATTGAAAAGTATTAGGTCATCAGTATTAACAGTTACTTTAATACCATAATCAAATAATTGACGTATTGAATGTTTTTTGATATTTGTTACTGCACCCATAAGTATGTTACTTGTTGGGCATATATTCAAACGTATATTGTTTTTTTAGAATCTACAGCGCTCAAACCGTGTTGTAATTCATTAGGAGCTAGTAATTTTATAGTGTAATCAATACTTTCATAATCGGAAAACTCTCCTATATGAACTTTGGTTTTTAAACCAAAATCTTTAGCCATATCATAAAACCGAACAAAAGGTTTGAGATCTTTTCCTATTTCTTGGCCATACAAGTCTACCGATTTAAACACACCACTTTCAATACATTTTATACCATCACTATATACCCTTTCGTGTTCTAAATCTTTATTAATGCCTAATTCTGGTCTAAAATCTATTTGTGATTTATATTTTTCTTTTAGGTGACGTGTTATTTCTATTATCTTTTCAACTTTTCCATCAAAAAAACGAGCCAAATTTAAATCTACACTTGCTTCCAATAATGTGACATTATCGTCAATGGCGCTTTCAATAGCAATTTCCATAAAATTAATAACGTCTTTACCTTCAATCAGAATAGTATTAAGTTGCCTGTAAATAAAATCTATCATACCGGAAAGACCATCAAAACTTTTAGGAAAAGTCAAATTTGCTTCAGGATATTTTTCTTTGAAACGTTTTTGAGAACCAGCCAAATGCAAATGACTATGTACATCTGCTTTTGGTAATTTTAAAAAAGTATCTCTAATTTCTGAGTTATTCATATTGATTTAGAATTAATAGAGAACACTTACGGCACTAAACAATAGTGTAATCATTAATAGACCAAGTCTATATAATAGAAACTTTAACAACTCGTTTTCTTCCATTTGATTAAAAGAATATTGAGTGCTAAAAATACAAGATTTTTTAAACCCACTACTTTTGAAATAGTACTACATTATTTGGTAGCGCGTTGCAATCTATCGTTTATAGATTTGCCTATATCATGATTTGGTAGGCGCTCTGCAATAATGATGTCTAAATCCTGCTCATCAAGTTGATGTAAAGCACTGTACAGATTTGTAGCAGCTTCAGAGACATTTCCTGTTTTGGATAAAACAATCTGAAATTTTATAGCCTTGTTTTTTATTTCATTTTCAAACGCTAGAATACCAATATTTTTGCCTTGAAATTGCTTAATAGCATCGGAAATATCAGTTACAAGGATTGTTTTGGTATTTGGTGCATAATGACGCGCCAACATTCCAGGTGCATTGGGAACGGAGTTCTTTTTATTTTTAATTTCAACGGAACCAACTATATTCTCAATATCTTCAATTGATGTTGAACCCAAACGGTAAATAATAGGTTCATCATTTTCAAAACCAATGATGGTAGATTCTATACCGCTTGTGCAAGTACCACCATCAAGTACCATTTTTATGTCATTTTTGAAGTAGCTTTCAACATGTTCAGCGGAAGTAGGACTTATCCGATTAAAGGGGTTTGCACTTGGGGCAGCTAATGGAAAATCTAATTGTTTTAGTAACTCTAAAGTTGTTGGGTGATTTGGAATTCTGACAGCAACAGTATCTTTTCCGGCAGTAATTACATCAGGAATCACCTCCTTTTTTTTGAGAACCAGAGTAATGGGTCCAGGCCAAAATGCTTCAGCTAAAAGTTTTGCTTTTTCTGGAATGCGAGCAACAATGGTCTCTAGATAATCTATTGAAGGAATATGAACAATCAATGGGTTAAATAATGGACGCTGTTTGGTTTTAAAAATAGAATCAATAGCTTTTTCACTGAAGATATTGCCTGCTAAGCCATAAACCGTTTCGGTTGGTATAGCAACCAATTTCTCTTGGTTTAAAAGTGCTACTGCCTTTGATATGTCTTTTGAAATAATACTCATCAATATGGTTGCAAAGCTACTTCAAAAAATTCAAGTTTTAATGTGCTTCTAGCCAATTATCACCAATATCTAAATCAACATCCAAAGGGACGTTAAGAGTATAAGCATTTTCCATCTCTGTTTTGATGAGCGTTTTCATAGCATCTAACTCAGGTTTATAGATGTCAAAAACTAATTCATCATGTACTTGCAACAACATTTTGGATTTATAACCAGATGCTTGAAGTTTATCATATATATTTATCATCGCAATTTTAATAATGTCTGCAGCACTTCCTTGTATAGGTGCATTTACAGCATTGCGTTCTGCTGCTCCACGAACAACAGCATTTCTGGAATTAATATCTTTAAGATAGCGACGTCGTCCTAAAACGGTTTGTACATAACCATTATCACGTGCAAAGTCTACTTGCTTGCTTATGTAAGCGCGCAATTTTGGATAGGTTTCATAATAAGTATCAATCAATTCTTTGGCTTCACCACGAGATAAATCAGTTTGGTTACTTAGTCCAAAGGCAGAAACCCCATAAATAATTCCAAAATTTACCGTTTTGGCATTGCTACGTTGCTCACGTGATACTTCAGTTAGTGGGACATTAAACACTCTTGAAGCTGTTGATGCATGAATATCTTCACCATTTTTAAAAGCTTCAATCATGGTTTCTTCTTGACTTAAAGCCGCAATAATTCGTAATTCTATTTGAGAATAATCTGCTGCTAAAAGTGTATAGTTTTCATCTCTTGGGACAAAAGCTTTACGGACTTGTCGACCTCTTTCTGTTCGTATTGGGATATTCTGTAAGTTTGGATTATTACTACTTAATCGACCAGTAGCTGCTACGGTTTGCATATAATCGGTATGCACGCGATTTGTACTTTCTTCAACCTGAAGAGGTAATGCATCAACATACGTACTTTTGAGTTTAGCCAAGCCACGATAGTCCAATACATCTCTTATAATTTGATGATCTTTTGCTAAATAACTAAGCACATCTTCGGCAGTAGAATATTGACCAGTCTTGGTTTTTTTGGGCTTGTCAACGAGTTTCATTTTTTCAAAAAGAATAATACCTAGTTGCTTTGGTGATGCTATATTGAATTCTTCACCTGCAGCTTCGTAAATTCGTTTTTCGAGTGTTTGAATATCGTTGTTTAAGTCATCTGATAAAGAATTTAAAAAGGCTTTATCTAAATTGATGCCTTCCAATTCCATAGCTGCTAACACACGAAGAAGCGGTAATTCTATCTCATCAAATAATTTTTGGGTATTGGCTTCGCCCAATTCTTTTTCAAAATGTTCTTTCAACTGAAGTGTAATATCAGCATCTTCAACAGCATATTCTGTTTGTTTTTCAAGTGGGACATCTCGCATTGAAAGTTGATTCTTTCCCTTCTTACCTATTAATTCAGTTATTGAAATAGGAGAATAGTTTAAATAGGTTTCAGCTAGTACATCCATATTATGGCGCATATCTGGATTGATCAAATAATGCGCAAGCATCGTATCGAACAGTTTTCCCTTTACTTCGATATTATATTTCGCCAGAACTTTTATGTCGTATTTTAAATTCTGCCCAATTTTTTCAATGTTTTCATTTTCAAAAAATGGCCTGAGTATCTCAATCAAATTCTGAGTTTCATTTTTATTTTCAGGAAAAGGCATATAAAAACCTTTACCAGTTTCCCAAGAAAAGGCAATACCGACCAATTCAGCCACTAGTGGATTTAGCCCGGTAGTTTCAGTATCAAAACACACAGAGGTTTGACTCATCAGGTTTTTGACAAATAGTTTTGTTGCCATTCCTGGCGATATACTTTGGTAAAAATGCGAGGATGTTTCAGCCGTCTTTCTTGTATATTCTAAAGTTGTTTTATCAGATGTTAATGTGTCTCCACCAAATAATGAGAATTGTCCAGCGCCAGCAGATTTTTGTTCTTTAGGTGTGGCTTTAACTTCAGCTTTAGTCACAGCAGAACCATTAGCTGTAGTTGGAACTTCAGTTGAAAATGTCTTTAAGAAGTTATCGGTTAATCGTCTAAACTCTAAATCCTGAAATATTTCTTTTACTTTTTCAACATCTGGATGGTCTAATTCAAAATCTTTGGCATCAAAATCAACAGGAACATCTAACATAATAGTTGCTAACTTTTTTGAAAGTAGTCCAAGTTCGCCATTGGCTTCAACCTTTTCTTTCATCTTTCCTTTTAGCTGGTCCGTGTTAGCCAATAAACCTTCCATGCTACCAAACTGATTGATGAATTTTTTTGCTGTTTTTTCACCCACACCAGGTAGTCCAGGAATATTATCAGATGAATCTCCCATCATTCCTAAAAAATCAATAACTTGCATTGGTTTCGTTACTTCAAACTTTTTTTGTACTTCAGGAATGCCCCAGGTTTCGTAACCACCACCAAAAACAGGACGGTACATAAAAATATTATCTGTTACTAATTGAGCAAAATCCTTGTCAGGTGTTACCATAAACACTTTGTAGCCTTCCTTTTCGGCTTGACGTGAAAGTGTGCCAATAACATCATCTGCTTCGAAACCTTCTTTTACCATGATAGGAATATGCATGGCTTTAAGGATTTCATAGATATATGGTACAGCAGTTTTTATACCTTCAGGTGTTTCGTCTCTGTTGGCTTTATATGCTTCGTACATTTCAACACGGTCGGCACTGCCACCTTTGTCAAAACAAACAGCTAAATGGTCGGGTCTTTCTCGTTTAATAACATCTAAAAGCGAGTTCATAAACCCCATGATGGCTGAAGTATCTTCACCTTTAGAATTAATTCTTGGATTTTTTATAAAAGCATAATATCCACGAAATATTAAAGCATAAGCATCGACTAAAAAGAGTCGTTTTTGGTCTGACATTTTATTATTTTTAGAAGTCTATAAATCTACAAAAAAACCCGAAGCTATTAGCTTCGGGTTTTATTATTATTGATATTGTTTTAAGAATTAAGGTGCTGGATTCGGAATTGCTGAATGCACTTCGTTGATTGCTTTCAGGACATCGTCACTTAGTGATATGTTGATACTATCTATATTCTCTTCTAATTGATTTAAATTAGTTGCACCGATGATATTACTTGTTAAGAACGGACGTTCATTAACAAAAGCTAATGACATTTGCGCTAAACTCATACCGTTATCTTCAGCAATTTTTAAATAATGTTTTGTTGCTTCAGTAGCTTGATCTCCACTATATCTTACAAAACGTGGGAATAATTTTAAACGTGCATTATCGGCAGCAGTTCCTTTAATATACTTTCCAGAAAGTACACCAAATGCCATTGGTGAGTATGCCAATAGCCCAATATTTTCCCGATGTGCAACTTCTGCCATTGTACTATCAAAAGGCCTACATAATAATGAGTATGCATTTTGAATAGTGATTAGTCGTGGTAAATTATGTTGTTTAGATTCTTGCAAATAACGCATGGTTCCCCATGCGCCTTCGTTAGAAATCCCGATTTGTCTTACTTTTCCTGACTTTACGATTTTGTCAAGGTTATGCAAAATTTCATTAAAGTTATCTTCCCATTTATCATTTGCATCATGAACATAATCTCTAACACCAAATTTATTAGTTTCACGTTCTGGCCAATGCAATTGGTATAAGTCTATATAGTCGGTTTGCAATCGTTTTAAGCTATTATCTACAGCTTCATTAAGTGCGCCTTTACTAAAACCAGTGGTCCTAATATGTGCTGTATAATCTCCTGGCCCAGCTATTTTACTTGCCAAAATAACTTTGTCTCTATTACCTGTTTTAGAAAACCAATTTCCAATAATTCGTTCGGTTTCTGCATAAGTTTCGGCAGTTGCAGGAACAGGATATAACTCAGCAACATCAAAAAAATTAACACCTTTATCTAATGCTAAATCCATTTGAGCAAAACCTTCGTCTTGGGTGTTTTGATTTCCCCAGGTCATGGTGCCAAGACATATTTTACTAACTTTTATATCTGTATTCGGAAGGTTGGTATATTTCATAGTCGCAATAAAAATTTTAACAAAAATAAGAAGACCTTTCAGGTTAGTGAAACTTGAAAGGTCTAAATCTATGTTAAGTTTTATGTTTTAGATTTCATTTAAAAGCTTTGAAATCTCATCTAATTTCGGTGTCAATATAACTTCAATGCGTCTATTTTTTGCCTTACCTTCCGCAGTATCGTTATTTGCAATAGGTGCGTACTCTCCACGGCCAGCAGCTGTTAAATTTTCGGCTTTTATAGACGAGTTTTCTTTAAGAATTTTCACAATTGAAGTGGCGCGTTTTGTCGATAAATCCCAATTACTACTCAATTGCGCATTGCCTTTATAAGGCACATTGTCAGTATGACCTTCAATCAAAACAGCAATATCTGGATTTTCTGCCAAAACACTACCTAATTGTTGTACGGCTTTACGTCCTTCAGTTCCCACAGACCAACTCCCAGAATTGAAAAGTAGTTTGTTTTCCATTGAGATGTAAACTTTACCATCACGTTGTTCTACAGTTAAGCCCTTGCCTTCAAAGTTTGTTAATGCTTTTGAGATGGCATCTTTAAGCTTAGTCATTGCTGCATCTTTTGTTGCGATAACATTTTCTAATTCAGCAACTCTTTTTGAACCTGCTTCAATCTCTTTTTGTAGTTTGTTTAAACGATTACTTTCTGCTTCAAGTGCTTGCTCTTTAGCTTCAAGTTGTGCTAATAATTCTCTATTCTTTTTGGAGTTTGCTGCGATTGAAGCAGAACTTTGTTCTTCTAATGCTGCATATGATGCTTTGAGATTCTCCAAATTAGATTTTGAGGCTGCTAATTCAGTAGTGAGTTGGTCTCGTTCTTTCACAGCATCATCGTAAGCTTGCTGTAATTTTTCTAAATCATTTTCAAGCTTATTTTTTGCACCTGAGAGTGATTGATTATCGTCAGACAATTGACGGTGCTCTTTTTTAAGGTCTGCATATTTATCTTCTAAATCCGTGTAAATCTTTTTTGACACACAAGATGAAAAAAACGTTAAGCTTAAAGCTAAAATTGACAGTTTTTTAATCATAATCTTCTATTTGAGTTTAATTGATGAATTTTTAAAATCCTAATTCTAGCAGAATAGGACAATGATCACTATGAACTGCTTCGGTGAGTATAACGCTTCGTTTTAAGTTTTCTTGTAAAGGTTTTGTAGCTAATGCATAATCTAAACGCCAACCCTTATTATTTGCTCGAGCATTAGCTCTGTAACTCCACCACGAATATTTTTGTAATTCTGGGTTGAGGTATCTAAATGTATCAACGAGTCCGCTTTCTAAAAAGTTGCCTAACCATTCACGTTCTTCTGGTAAAAACCCAGAAACACCTTTCATTTTTGGGTTATGGATATCAATGGCTTCATGACAAATGTTGTAGTCACCACAGATTATAAGTTTAGGGAAGTCTTTTTTTAGTGAATTAATATAATCTTGGAATTCATCCATATAATTGAGCTTAAAACTCAGACGTGCATCATTTGTACCCGAGGGTAAGTATAAACTCATCACGGAAACATTATCAAAATCAGCTCTAATATTTCGCCCTTCAAAATCCATGGATTCTATTCCGGTTCCGAACTCTACATGATTTGGTTCTGTTTTACTTAAAATAGCAACACCACTATAGCCTTTTTTTTGTGCACTAAACCAGTAGTTGTATTTAAATCCAGCTTCGGCAAAAACATCTAAATCTAGTTGGTCTTCTTGAGCTTTTATTTCTTGTAAACAAATGACATCTGGGTCAGTTGCTGTTAACCAATCTATAAATCCTTTTTTTAATGCGGCTCTAATACCGTTAACGTTGTATGATGCAATTTTCATGTTGAATAATTAGTTCAGTATCAAAAATAAATAATACTGTACTTTTACAATGCTTTTTATTGTGAAATATGTCTTAAATAAAGGCGTTACTGTTCTATATGCGAATACTAATTACTTTTCTATTTCTAATACTTTCGTTTACTGCGCTAGGACAGGAGAAGTCTAGTAATTATAAATTTAAAAAATTTGCGGTTAAGGATTCAATTCTGATTGATTCGGTCAGTATCAATCCAAGTTTGTTTAAAGTGAAAAGTAAATCTGGAAAACTAATAGATTCAAGTTTATATTCTATTGACTTTTCTAAATCGATTTTAAGGTTTAAACCATCGGTAAATACTGATACTGTTTTAGTCGAATATCTTCGCTACCCAAATTTTATTACCAAAACTTACCGTCAGCTGGATGATAATATTATCATTCAAAATACAGAAGCACGCCAAAGATTATTCCAAATTCAGAGAATAAAACCCAAAAGTAATTTTACACCTTTTGATGGCTTAACAACATCAGGAAGTATCTCACGCGGTGTAACTATTGGTAACAATCAAAACTCGGTTTTGAATAGTGAGCTAGATTTACAAATTTCAGGAAAGTTAAGTAATAAAGTATCCTTAAGAGCATCGATACAAGATGCTAATATCCCATTACAAGAAAGTGGATTTTCTCAACGACTTGATGAATTTGACCAGATTTTTATTGAATTGTTTAGTAAAGATTGGCGCATCCGAGCTGGGGATATAGATTTGGTAAATAACACCAGTTATTACAATGGTTTTAGTAAACGTGTGCAAGGACTTTTGGTTAATGCTAATTTAAGTAAAAAGACCTCTGTGTTTGCCTCGGGTGCACTGGTACGTGGACAGTTTACAACAAGTCAGTTTACTGCGCAAGAAGGAAATCAAGGACCATACAAATTAAGAGGAGAAAATGGAGAATTATTTGTTTTGGTCGTATCGGGAAGTGAAACGGTCTATGTCAACGGTGTACCATTGGAACGTGGCGAAAACAAGGATTATATTATCGATTATAATGCTGGGCAGATTGTTTTTAACTCAACATTTCCAATAACCTCCGAAATGCGAATTACCGTCGATTACCAATTTAGCGAACGAAATTATTCGCGATTTACAGTTTATGGTGGTGGTAAATATGAAACTGAAAAACTAAAATTAAATCTTTCGGTATACTCTGAGAGTGATGCTAAAAATCAACCCTTACAACAAAATTTATCTACAGAGCAAGCGCAGATTTTAGCTAATGCTGGTGATGATATGAGTTTAATGACAGCACCATCGGCAGTTGAAGAAACATTTTCTGAAAATAGAATCTTGTACCGAAAAGAGCTATTTGGTACTGAGGAAATATTTGTGTTTTCTAATGACCCAAACGACCAATTGTTTAGTGTCCGTTTTACATTGGTAGGTAATAATCAAGGTAATTATGTCTTAAGTAATGACAGTACAATTGCTAATATTTATGAATTTGTACCGCCAATAGCAGGAATACCTCAAGGAAATTTCGAACCTATTATCCAACTTGTTGCACCTGAACGTCTACAAATAGCGACGCTAAACGGAACATATACACCAACAGAAAGAACAAATGTCTTTTTTGAATTGGCGGGAAGTAAAAACGATTTGAATTTGTTTTCAAGTGCAGATGATAACAATAATGATGGTTTTGCTGGGAAATTTAAAGTGCAACAAAAACTCATAAAAAAAGATAGTGCTTGGAATGTATCTGCGATTGCAGATATTGACTATTTGCAAGATAATTTCAGAACTGTACAACGTTTATACCGACCAGAGTTTGCTCGTGATTGGAATTTAGATAATTCCGAAGCTAATCAAGGTAATGTGAGTTTAGGAGATCAATTGCTTTTTAATTCTGGAGTTCAAGCATTTCATCATAAAAAAGGAAGGTTTGCTTATAATTTTGAACACCTTAATTATTCTGAAGCCTTTAATGGTAACCGCCATAATCTTAAAGCTGATTTGCGATTGGGGGATTTTACAATATTCTCACAATCTAGTGCTTTACGTAATAGTTCGACTTTAAATACCTCAAAGTTTTTTCGTTCTTTTAATCGTGTAGTTTACGGGAAAAATAAAAAATGGGCTGGGGCAAAACTAGCTTTAGAAGACAATGAACAAACCGAAAAAGCAACAGGAAACTTAACTGCCTTGAGTCAAAAATTCATTTCTTATGAAGCATTTGCTGGAGTTGGCGATAGTACAAAAGTATTTGTAGAGCTTGGTTATATTCATAGACTTAATGACAGTTTACGGAATAATAATTTACAACGTGTTAATACGTCAAATAGCTATTATCTAAAGTCAAGATTAATTCAGAATAAAACATCGAATTTGCAATTATTTGTCAATTACAGAACTTTAAAAGCAAAAGATAATACGTCGCAAGACGAGCAATCTTTAAATAGCAGATTGAATTATAACCAACGTTTATTCAAAAACGTTTTAATCTTAAATACAAGTTACGAAACCAATTCAGGGACATTACCACAACAAGATTTTACTTTTGTTGAGGTCGAACCAGGACAAGGTAATTTTACTTGGATAGATTATAACGGCAATGGAATTCAAGAACTAGGTGAGTTTGAAACAGCACAATTTGCTGACCAAGGAAGTTATATTAGAGTTTTATTACCTAACCAAGTTTTTATCCAGACGCACCAAAATCGCTTTAGTCAAACCGTAACATTTAATCCACAACAATGGAATGTCTCTAAGAGTAGTTCTAAAAAATTCTGGTCACATTTTTATAACCAAACATCGTTTTTGGTAGATAATAAATTACGTAGAGATGGGAGCTCCTTTAACCTCAATCCATTTGAAGCATTGAATGACGATAATGATAATGACCCAAATCGTTTAGGATTAAACTTTAGTTTACGAAATGTGTTGTTTTATAACCGTGGAAAGCAACGTTACACTACGTCGTATACCTACTTAACCAATAAGAGTCAGAGTCTGTTGTCTATTGGTGCACAGCAAAATAAAATAAGAAGTCATCAGTTTAATTTTAATCATAAATTTTTGAAGAGTTGGTTAGTTACCACAGAAGCAGGTTTAACTAATACTAGGAGTTTTAACCAAAGTTTTGCTAATCGAGATTTTAATATTGACGAAACCCAATTTCAGCCAAAGTTGTCATACATATTTAATGAAAATGCGCAGTTTGATATCTTCTACCAATACACAAATAAGAAAAATACAATAGGAAATTCTGAAGAGCTACTACAGAACAATTATGGGTTTTCCTTCACTTATAATAACGCTAAAAAAGTAGCACTGACAGGAGAGTTTAATTATTTTCAGAATGATTATGTTGGCAATGCAAATACGCCAGTAGCATTTCAAATCTTAGAAGGTTTACAACCTGGAAAGAATTTTACATGGAACGTCATAGCACAGAAGAAGTTGACCAAGTTTTTAGATTTAAATCTTAATTATTTTGGTCGTAAAACAGAAACTTCAAAAACGATTCACACAGGTACTGTACAGCTAAAGGCTTATTTTTAAAAAAAACTGATTTCTTTGACGCAACGTTTTACCAAAAAACGCATCTTTGTGATAAGATTCTTACATTTTCATCAACCATTCTTTGACATCAACTTCTTTTTTGATAATGGTTTTTAAATCTTCAATTTTTACACGTTGTTGTTCCATGGTATCTCTATGACGTATGGTTACAGTATTATTATCTAAACTTTCACCATCAACGGTTATACAAAACGGTGTTCCATTAGCATCTTGGCGTCTGTATCGTCTACCGACTGCATCTTTTTCGTCATAAGCGACGTTAAATTCCCATTTTAAATCTTCGATGATGTCTTTAGATAATTTAACTAAAGCTTCATCTTTTCTAACCAATGGTAAAATAGCTGCTTTTGTAGGTGCTAAAACTGCAGGTAGTTTTAAAACAGTTCGTGTTGTGTTATTTTCTAACACTTCTTCTTGTAACGCATTAGAAAATACGGCTAGGAACATACGGTCTAAACCAATTGATGTTTCTAAAACATAAGGGGTGTAGTTAGCATTCTCTTCGTGGTCAAAATACTGTAATTTTTTACCAGAATGTTCTTCATGCTGTTTTAAATCAAAATCAGTACGACTGTGAATACCTTCTAATTCTTTAAATCCAAAAGGAAATCTAAACTCTATATCAGTTGCAGCATCTGCGTAATGTGCTAATTTTTCATGGTCATGAAAACGGTAATTATCGGCACCCATTCCTAATGATAAATGCCATTTCATTCGGGCTTCTTTCCAATGTTTAAACCATTCACCTTGCGAACCTGGTTTAATAAAGAATTGCATCTCCATTTGTTCAAACTCACGCATTCTAAAGATAAATTGTCGTGCAACAATTTCGTTTCTGAAGGCTTTTCCTGTTTGTGCAATACCAAACGGAATCTTCATTCGACCAGTTTTTTGTACATTCAAAAAGTTAACAAAGATACCTTGCGCCGTTTCTGGTCTTAGATATAAATCCATCGCTGAATCTGCAGAAGCACCTAACTTTGTGCCAAACATTAAGTTAAATTGCTTAACGTCGGTCCAATTCTTTGTTCCAGATATAGGGCAAACGATACCTAATTCTTCAATTAAAGCTTTTACAGCTTCTAAATCTTCAGCCTCAAGAGACTTTCCCATTTTAGATAAAATGCTATTTATTTTCTCTTGGTAATCTAAGACGCGTCCGTTAGTGGTTAAAAACTCTTCTTTATTAAATGCATCACCAAAACGTTTGGCTGCTTTTTTGACTTCCTTTTCTATTTTGTTTTCAATCTTAGCACAATAATCCTCGATTAAAACATCAGCGCGATAACGCTTTTTAGAATCTTTATTATCTATTAATGGGTCATTAAAGGCATCGACGTGGCCAGAAGCTTTCCAAGTTGTTGGATGCATAAAAATTGCAGCATCAATACCCACAATATTATCATTCATTTGTACCATGGCTTTCCACCAATAATCGCGTATATTTTTTTTGAGTTCGGCACCGTTTTGTGCATAATCATACACTGCACTTAAACCGTCGTAAATCTCACTACTCTGAAACACATATCCGTATTCCTTTGCATGTGAGATAACCTTCTTAAATTTATCTTCATTATTTGCCATGCTGCAAAAATATAAAACCGCCACAATTAACGGTCAGTTTTTGTGAATTTATAGTAGCTTTAAAAATAAATATTACATTTAATTTGTAATGCTAAAAATTATACTGTTTACTGATATCTATTTGTAGTGCTCAAAAATCTAATCAACCTCTTCTTTCCTCAAATCTGTGAAGCTTGCAAAACACCATTACAGGACAACGAAAATTCTATTTGTATTTCGTGTCGACATGAACTGCCTGTAACCAACTTTCATTTTGAAAATAATGACGTGGTAAAAAAACTCTTATATGGCCGTTTAGAATTAGAAAACGCAACGGCATTACTGCATTTTTCTAAAAAAGGTTTAGTTCAAGAGTTATTACACAACTTAAAGTATCGAGGACATGAGCAGATTGGAAAATTTCTTGGCGATTGGCTGGGTGGTGAGCTTAAAACTATTGAAACTTATCAAACAATCGACGTAGTCGTACCAGTACCAACCCACAAAAAATCGAAAAGAGAACGTGGATACAATCAAGTTACAAAATTTGGACAGCAAATAGCAAAAGCCTTAGATGTCGATTATTATGATGATGCACTGATCAAAACATCCCACACAAAACGTCAAGTATTTAAAGACAGAGTAACACGTTTTGAAGATGTAAACAAGCGTTTTGAAATTGGAAACACTGTTGGTTTATATAACAAACATATTCTGTTGGTTGATGATGTCATAACAACGAGCGCAACAATTGAAGCTTGTGGATTGCTTCTGCAAACAATTCCGGGAGTAAAAATTAGTGTTGCAACAATGGCAATTGTCGAATAAATTGTTCGTTATTAATAGAATTAAGTTGTTAATTTGTTTAAATTTTTTACTTCAATGTTTACAAAGTCTTCTCGTGTATATTTCGGAATAGCTGCATTGCTTCTTTTTGCTCTAGGTTGTGCGAGTCGAGGTAGACCATCTGGAGGAGAAATAGACACAACACCACCAGAAATCACTGGGGAAAGTCCTAAAAATTATTCTACAAATTTTAAAGGTGACGAGATTAGAATTTACTTCAATGAATATGTAAAAATCAAGGATTTACAAAAGCAATTGATTATTTCGCCACCGATGGATACTCAGCCACAAATATCTCCTCAAGGTTCGGCAAGTAAATATATAACCATAAAAATCAAAGATACTTTAGCTGATAATACAACTTACGCTTTCAACTTTGGTAATAGTATTGTAGATAATAACGAGGAGAACCCTTTTGCGTATTATCGCTATGTGTTTTCGACAGGTGACACCATCGATTCGTTATCCGTAAAAGGTGCCGTTTTTGACGCTTTATCAAGAAACGCAGACCCATTTGTTTCGGTAATGCTATATGAACTTGACACCTCATACACAGACTCGATTGTGTACAAGCAAAAACCTAAATTTATTACCAATACGCTAGACAGTTTAACGACCTTTAGTATTGATAATATAAAAGAAGGAACGTATAAAATGGTCGCTTTAAAAGAAGAGAATTCTAATTTTACTTTTCAGCCAAAAACAGATAAAATAGGATTTTACGAAGGCGAAATTACTGTACCTACAGATTCGTTTTACAACATTACGTTGTTCAAAGAAGTTACAGATTTTAAAGTCTTAAAACCAAGTCAAATTGCGGAGCAACGCATTCAGTTTCCGTTTGAAGGTCAATTAGAAACTGTCGAAATTGAAGTACAATCAGATTCTATTGATAAATTGCAGTATCGATTAACAATAGATAAAGAAAAGGATAGTTTGTATTATTGGTATAAGCCCAAAGTTGAAATTGATTCGGCTTCATTTTTAGTTAAGAGCGAAAGCTTTACAGAAACATTTAAATATAAATTTAAATCTGCAGAGAAGGACTCTTTAGTGATTTCTCCATTAAAACGCGGAGGAATTAATTTTACTGATGTTTTTACTCTTGAAGCAAAAACGCCTTTTAGTAAAATAGATACCACAAAAATCACACTGATTGATAATGATTCAGTCAGAGTACCTTACGATTTGGAGTTTGATAAAATCTATAATAGATACAAATTCAAAATAGAGCTAAAAGAATCTGAAAAATATAAAATGGAGTTGTTACCTGAGGCTATTACTGATTTTTATGAAAAAGTCAATGATACCCTAAATTATAATTTTAGTACGCGAAAAAAAGCAGATTTTGGGAGTATCAGAGTCAATATCATTAACGCAAAATTACCTTTAATTGTTCAACTAACAGACGATAGAGGTAAAGTGTTGTATGAAAAATATGCGGATGAATTCCCGATAGTAGATTTTGCAGATATCGAAGTAAAAAAATATCAAATTAGAGCGATTTTTGACACCAATAAAAACAGAAAATTTGATACAGGTAATTATTTAAAAAAGATAATGCCAGAGCGTGTTAGCTATCATCCAGATATTATAGATGTCAGAGCAAATTTTGAATATGTCGAAACACTTACTCTAAAAGACTAAAATTATCACGGTCGTTCAAGAAATTCAATTTATCTCTATATCTCTTGATTTCAGATTTAGTTAAAGTTATAATTTCAGTCGTTTCAATATTAGGTTTAATCTGACTTAACTTTTCTCCTAAAACATCATAACAAGCAGAGTGTCCCGGATATTCATGGCTATTGTTGTCAAGACCAACGCGATTAACACCAATACAGTAGCTCATATTTTCTATGGCACGTGCTTTTAATAAGGCATCCCAAGCATTAATTCTTGGTTTTGGCCAATTTGCCACATAAATGAGTAAATCATAATTTTGAGTATAACGTGCCCAAACAGGGAAGCGTAAATCATAGCAAACTAACAGACTAATTTTCCAACCACGAAAGTCAACAATAGTATTTGTTTTTCCTGCGGTGTATACTTTATGCTCTCCAGCAAGTGTAAAGGTGTGGCGTTTATCGTAAGTATCAATCTTGCCGCTAGGATACACAAATACAGAACGATTATAAAAGGTGTTGTTTTCTGAAATCACAAGACTACCAGTAATAGCTGCATTGGTTTTTAAAGCCAAACCTTTCAGCCATCGCATAGTTTCTCCATCCATAGTTTCTGAGACTCCTTTCGCATTCATAGTAAAACCAGACGTAAACATTTCTGGTAAAACGATGAGGTCAACAGCTTCAGAAATAGCTTCAATTTTTTTAGTGAAGTTGATACGATTCTGTTTTGGGTTTTCCCAAACTAAATCGGATTGTATCAGGGCAATTTTTAGTTCGTTCTTCATGATTTAAAATTAGTAAATTTACAAAGCTTAATAAATTATTAACACCTATATATTTATGTTTCCTACTAAGACCCTTTTTTCTTTTATTTTATTGGTATCGTTTTATAGCGTGTCTGCTCAAGTCGATTATTTCCCTGTGCGAAATGCTATATGGCTTGAGAAGACACCATCAGAACTTAATGTAGATTTAGAATGGTTAAATGATGCTGTAGATTTTGCAAAAGAAAATGAATATTCGGGTTCCAGAGATTTACGTATTGCTATTTTAAAAGGATTTGCTCGCGAACCTTTTCATGAGATTTTAGGGCCAACTAAAAAGCGTGGCGGACCAGCAGGACTTATTCTTAAAGATGGTTATGTTGTTGCAAAATGGGGCGATACAAAGCGTGTAGATATGACCTTTAGTGTTACTAAAAGTTTCTTGTCGACCGTTACAGGTTTAGGCATCGATAAAGGGCTTATCACCAATGAAACCGATTTTGCAAAAGACTATATCTGGGATGGTACGTTTGATGGCAGACATAATTCAAAAATTACGTGGCAGCATTTATTGCAGCAGAACTCTGATTGGTCTGGCGAACTTTGGGGCGGAAAAGATTGGGCAGATAGACCACCGCGAGAAGGTGATTTGGACGATTGGAAAAATAGAGCATTGAAAGAACCAGGAACGCATATGGAATACAATGATGTTCGGGTGAATGTTTTAGCGTATTCTGCATTGCATGTTTGGCGTAAGCCTTTGCCACAAGTTTTAAAAGAGGAAGTCATGGATAAAATTGGAGCTTCAACGACATGGCGTTGGTTTGGTTATGAGAATGCTTGGACAACTATTGATGGTTTAAAAATGAAATCCGTTACTGGAGGTGGACATTCTGGAGCAGGTCTTTTTATTTCGGCTGAAGATATGGCTCGTTTTGGAGTGTTGTTTTTAAACAACGGTAAATGGAAAAATGAGCAATTGATAAGCGAAGATTGGATTCAGCGCGCCATAACACCATCACAACCCAATGTAAATTATGGTTATATGTGGTGGTTGAATAAAAAAGGACCACGTCATTGGGAAAATGTATCAGAAGATATATACTATGCCGCTGGTTTTGGAGGTAATTTTATTGTCGTGGACAGAACCCATAATGTTGTTGTTGTGACACGTTGGCTAGAACCATCTAAAGTGGGTGAATTTATGCAGAAGTTGACTAAAGCTTTGGATTAAATTTTATTTAAAATTTCAGCAGCTTTTACTAAAGTTTCATCTGTTTTTGCAAAGCAGAAGCGTAACACTTTATCATCTTTATTATTCTCATTAAAAACAGAAAGAGGAATTGAGGCTATACCAAATTCCGTAGTTAAACGCTTCGCAAAGTCAACATCGTATTCATCAGTGATATCTGAATAATCCAAAACTTGAAAATAGGTACCTTTACTGGGCTTAATTTTGAATTTTGAGTCTTTAATTAGGCTCAGGAATAAATCTCTTTTTTGTTGAAAAAAAGTATTTAAACCTAAATAGGTCTTTTCATCTTGCATGTAATCTGCAATCCCTTTTTGTGACGGATGGTGTACTGAAAACACATTGAACTGGTGTACTTTTCTAAATTCTTCCATTAGCGCTTCAGGTCCGCAAGTATATCCTATTTTCCAACCTGTATTATGAAATGTTTTCCCGAATGAAGCTGTAATAAAACTCCTTTGTTTTAATCCGTCAAATAAACAAGCGCTTTGATGTTGAGCACCATCAAACACAATATGCTCATAAACTTCATCGCTTAGCACTATGATATCTGTATTATCTGTAAGTTTTTGAAGTTGAAGCATGTCTTCTTTTGACCAAATTGTCCCACTTGGATTGTGCGGCGAATTAATCAAAATCATCTTTGTTTTAGATGTGATTTTTGAAGCCACCTCATTCCAGTCTACTTTATAATTTGGTGCTGACAACTGAATTGGAATTGCTCCTCCTCCATTAACTTCAACTGCGGGTTCATAACAATCGTAAGCCGGTTTAAAAATAATGACTTCGTCATTTGGTCTTATAAAAGCTGATATTATACAGTAAATCCCTTGAGTAGCCCCTGAAGTAACGGTAATCTCATTTTCGGGATGATATGTGTTATTGTATAGTCTCTGATATTTGTTAGAAATAGCTAAGCGTAAATCTAAATTACCAGCCATTGGTGCGTACTGGTTGTAACCAGAATTCATGGCTTTATTGACTAAATCTGTAAGTTTTTGGTCGCTATTATAATTAGGGAAGCCTTGCGACAAGTTAATGGCGTTATGGGTATTTGCCAATTGACTCATGATTGTAAATATGGTTGTGCCTATGTTTGGTAGTTTGGAATGATTACGCATGTCTAACATTCAAAATATCATTAATAATCTTCAAATGATGGTTGGTATGTATTTCCAAAAAACGATTGACTCTTTTTTTGTTTACATTTCCAAATAAAGGATGTTTAAAGAAAGCATTAGCATTCAAATCTTTTATGGTTTTGACATTTGCTTTAGCTTCTTCAACTTGGGATATAAGATCTTTTTTTAAAATAACTTCTGGGGGTTTTACATGTTTAGGAGCTCTAGCTTTTCCTCTTGGGAATGTTCCTAAAATAAAAAATACCTTACCTAAAAAACTAAAGTTTTTTTTATATTCACTGGGGTCAGAAGATTGTAACGCCTTAGATACATTATTAATAACCTTAAGACTATGATCAATTTGCCAACCTATTGTAGCCTTAGAGACTTTTGGATTATTGGTTTCGTGATTAGCAATATGCGTCTCTAGTGTATTTATATATTGTTTTATTTTTTCGGAGCTCATAGATGCAATTTAATTTAATTGTGAAGTTACAATTTATATCATTTAAACTAAAAACCCTCACATTTCTGTAAGGGTTTTGTTTTATAATTTAAAAGCGAAGTGCATCTAATAATCTAGTACCTGTAATGCTCAGGCTTATATGGGCCTTCAACTTTTACACCAATATAATCGGCTTGGTAGTTGGCTAACTCAGTAAGCTCAACACCAATTTTTTCTAAGTGTAGTTTGGCTACTTTTTCATCCAAGTGCTTTGGTAACATATACACATCGTTTCCGTATGCTTCACTGTTATTCCAAAGTTCAATTTGTGCCAAGGTTTGGTTCGTAAATGAGTTACTCATCACAAAACTTGGGTGACCAGTGGCGCAACCTAAATTTACTAAACGTCCTTCTGCTAAGATGATAATATCTTTTCCGTTTACGCTGTATTTATCAACTTGAGGTTTAATTGTGTCTTTAGTATCACCAAAGTTTTCGTTTAACCATGCAATTTGGATTTCATTATCAAAGTGTCCAATATTACAAACGATTGTTTTGTCTTTCATCGCTTCAAAATGTTCACCACGAACAATATCTTTATTTCCAGTCGTTGTGATTATGATGTCAGAGTTACCAACAACAGTTTCTAAACGTTTAACTTCAAAACCGTCCATTGCTGCTTGCAAAGCACAAATTGGGTCAATTTCAGTAACAGTTACAATAGAACCAGCACCTTTAAAAGAAGCTGCAGTTCCTTTACCAACATCACCGTAACCACAAACAGTTACACGCTTACCAGCTAACATAATATCTGTTGCACGACGAATCGCATCTACTGCAGATTCTTTACAACCGTATTTGTTATCAAATTTAGATTTTGTTACTGAATCATTAACGTTGATTGCAGGCATTGTTAAAGTACCGTTTTTAACACGCTCATAAAGTCTATGAACACCAGTTGTTGTTTCTTCAGAAAGACCTTTTATATCAGCAGCAAGATGAGGATATTTATCTAAAACCATATTAGTTAAATCTCCACCGTCATCTAAAATCATATTAAGAGGTTGTCTGTTTTCTCCAAAGAATAATGTTTGCTCAATACACCAGTCAAACTCTTCTTCAGTCATATCCTTCCAAGCATATACAGCTGTTCCAGCAGCAGCAATTGCAGCAGCAGCTTGATCTTGAGTTGAGAAAATATTACATGAACTCCATGTTACTTCTGCTCCAAGCGCTTGTAAAGTTTCGATTAAAACAGCAGTTTGTATAGTCATGTGTAAACATCCTGCAATACGAGAACCTTTAAGCGGTTGCTCATTTTTATATTCTTCTCGTAAACTCATTAAACCTGGCATTTCTGCCTCAGCCAATTCAATTTCTTTTCTTCCCCAAGCCGCTAACGACATGTCTTTTACTTTGTTTGGAACGTAAGCAATAGTCTTTGTACTCATATTTTTTCTTTATTTATAAATGAAACGCCTTTGGGTTTTAGCACTTAATTTAATTAAATTCGCCTTTAAAAAATACCAAATGCGCTTTAAGCGCTGCAAAGATAATACATAACATTAACATTACTAAATGCCGCTGTATAAATCTATTAGTGTAAATACACAAACTACTGTTAAAATCTGGAAGATTGAAGAATCTTATAATGATTTAATAGCACCATTGGATTTAAAGTCAAATAGTTTAGAGCGCGTTTTGGGTATGAAAAGTGAGTTGCATCAATGCGGTTTTTTGAGTGTGCGTCATCTACTTCGAGAATTTGGATATACAGACCAAGATTTATTTTATGATGATAATGGAAAGCCTCACCTTAAGGATGGAAAGCAAATTTCTATAACTCATAGTTTTACGTTTTCTGGCGTTATTATAAGTAACTATAAGGTTGGCATTGACATAGAAAAGCAACGTGATAAGATTGCTGTAATTGCAAAGAAATTTGTGGATTACGAATTTAATTATTTGAAATTTGATGCTGAAGATTACATCCGAAAACTAACCGTTATTTGGGGAGTTAAAGAATCTCTTTACAAACTTTTTGCCACACCAGGTATGTTGTTTAGAGAGCACTTTTTGGTGATTCCGTTCACATTTGAAACGTCAGAAACAGTCTGCTGGATAGATTATAACGATAGAAAACACAGGTATAATTCTCATTATTTAGAATTTGATGGGTTCACTTGTGCATATGTTATTGAAGAATGATGGGTATTTACAAAGACATATTGCAAAAGCCTCAAGGCAATAATAAATTATTAGCAGTTTTAATTGATCCAGATAAAACATCGGTAGATAATATTAAATACCTTTTTAAGAAAATCAACACTTCTATCGCGACTCATATTTTTGTGGGCGGAAGTGAGGTTGAGGAACATCTCACTGAAAAACTAGTCATAGAAATAAAAACCTATACCAATTTACCTGTCATTTTATTCCCTGGAGATGTTTCTCAAATTACAGATAAAGCAAATGGTATTTTATTTTTATCACTAATATCAGGACGAAACCCAGATTATTTAATTGGAAAGCATGTAGAAGCGGTTTCAAAATTATCAAAAGCTAATATCGAAATTATCCCTACAGGTTATATCCTTATAGAAAATGGAAAGCAAACCTCAGTAGAGCGCGTTAGCAAAACCCAACCAATGCTCAGAAACGATTTTGAGGCGATTAAAAAAACAGCAAAAGCAGGTGAGTTATTGGGTATGAAACTCATCTATTTAGAAGCGGGTAGTGGCGCCAAAAATGCTGTGGACTCTGTAATAATTTCTGAGGTAAAAGAGATATTAAATATTCCATTGATTGTTGGTGGAGGAATTCGCTCAAAACAGCAAATAGAAAGTGCTTATGATTCTGGAGCAGATATAGTAGTTATTGGCACAGCTTTTGAAGAGAATGAAAACTTCTTTGAAGAATTGAAAAAATAAAAATGAAAGTATCAATAGAGTTAACATTTACACCACTAAAGGATGATTATGAACCTCATATTATTGCGTTCATTAAAAGTCTGAGAGCTTCGAAATTTACAGTTTTAGAAAATCCGTTGAGTACCCAAATTTATGGCGACTACAATAAAGTGATGTCTTTCCTTCAAATTGAAATAGAGAAGGCATTCAGTGATATAGATATCGCTGTCTTACAAATGAAAATAGTAAAAACAGACCGTAGTGATTATGAGCCCCATTTTTGATTTTTTTCTTGAAGCTTACAAGAGCACACCAACGTTTCAAATTATTTTAGAAGTTATTGCTTTTGTATTTGGAATTGCTAGTGTTTGGTGCGCTAAACAAGAAAATATTTTAGTGTATCCCACGGGAATTATTTGTACTCTAATTACTGTTTACCTTTTGTATATCAATGAATATTTTGGAGACATGATGATGAATTTCTATTATTCCGTAATGAGTATATATGGATGGTGGAATTGGTCTCGAAAAAAAGGTGATAAATATCTGTTACCTATTTCAAGAACTACAACCAAAGAAAAAATCATTGGACTGGCACTTTTTATTTTGACAATGATTATTACCTATGTAGTTTATAGGATAAATGATTACGACATTCAAACAGCAAATTATATAGATATTTTTACCTCAGGCATTTTCTTTACTGCGATGTGGTTTATGGCAAATAAAAAGTTAGAAAATTGGACGTTATGGATTTTTGCTGATTTGATTACAATACCTTTGTATGCCTATAGAGGTTTAGGTATGCTATCTTTACAATATCTTATATTTACAATCCTTGCAATTTATGGTTACATCGAATGGAAGAAAAACTTAAGCAACAACTGTCAGACTGTGTAAAAGTGGTACTTTTTGGGCCAGAATCTACAGGAAAGACAACACTTTCAAAACAGTTGGCAAGACATTATAATTCTGTTTGGGTACCAGAATATGCACGTGAGTATCTCCAAAATAAATGGAATAATGAGCGTAAAACTTGTGAACCTAAGGATTTACTTCCAATCGCTTTAGGGCAAATGAAATTGGAAAATGAGTTGGCTCAAAAAACAGACTCAGTTCTAATCTGTGATACAGATTTATTAGAAACTAAGGTTTATAGTGAAGCGTATTACGTAGGTAGTTGTGATCCAGTTTTGGATAAGTATGCTCAAGAAAATACCTATAATTTATATCTTTTAACCTATATTGATACACCATGGGAAGCAGACGATTTACGTGACAAACCAGATGAGAGAGAGCGTATGTTTAAAGCTTTTGAAAAAGCTTTAGCAAGTAATAATAGACCATACGTCTTACTTAAAGGCAATAAAAAAGAACGATTAAAAAAAGCAGTTTCTAATATTGATAAATTATTAAATAAAGAAGATTGAAATTTACTAAAAAAGACATAGAACAAATTAAAGATTATGGTTTAACTGAAAAATTGGTTAATCAACAGATTTCTCAATTTAATGATGGTATTTATTACTCTAATATACATTCTGCAGCAACTGTAGGAGATGGTATTTTAGAAATTTCATACTTAGAGGTAGATAATTATGTGAAATTTTTTGAAACTAAAAGGGATGAAATTTCTGTAATAAAGTTTATTCCGGCATCTGGTGCTGCCACTCGAATGTTTAAGTTTTTGTTTGATTTTTTAAAGGAATATAATCCAAGACTACAATCGTTAAATGCTTATATAAACAGAAATGCTCTTAGAGATTTACCATTGTTTTTGATTGCACTAGAAAAATTTCCTTTTTATAGTACAGTCTTAAAAGAATTAGAAAAGACAGGTGTTGATTATGCAAATTTAAACCCAAATCAAAAAGCATATGTTTTTGTCAAAGCTATGCTTGAGGAAAATCAACTAAATTTTGGTAGTTACCCAAAAGGTTTATTTCCCTTTCATAAATATAATAACGATATATCTACAGCTTTTGAAGAACACCTTTTTGAAATGGCGTTTTATGGTTCAAGAAAAAAGCCGCTCAAAGTCCATTTCACTATTTCAGAAAAACATAAGGATAAGTTTACCAAAGAGTTTAAGCGTATCGAAGAACGTGTTGAAAAAATTACAGGTTTCTCTTATGAAATATTATTCTCTTACCAGCATCAATCTACAGATACAATAGCACTTACAAAAGAAAACGAATTATTTAGAAATGAAGATGGTAGTCTTTATTTTAGACCTTCGGGTCACGGTGCTTTATTGAAAAACTTAAACACTAATGAGGCAGATGTTATTTTTATAAATAATATAGATAACGTTGTTGTTAAGGACTATAAACATGAAGTCGCTAAATATAAAAAGCTTTTAGCAGGTATTCTTCTTAAGACTAAATCTTCAGTTTTCACACATATTAAAAGCCTAAAAAACAAAGAATTAACCGAAGAAGATTTAAATACAATCGGTGATTTTTTATCTAATGATTTGAATTTTTCTATATCTGAAGAGTTTGAAAAATATTCTCATAAATATAAAATTGAATATTTGATTGAAGCTCTAAATAGGCCAATACGAGTTTGCGGTATGGTTAAAAACGAAGGTGAGCCTGGTGGTGGTCCATTTTGGGTAAAAGATGAGTCTGGACGATTGTCACTTCAAATTGTTGAATCAGCTCAAGTTGATAAAAAAAACAAAGAACAAAAGCGAATTCTAGCTAATGCGACACATTTTAATCCAGTAGATATTGTATGTTCAATTAAGGATTATGAAGGAAATATTTTTGATTTACAAAAATATGTAAACCATAAAGCCGCTTTTATAACAATGAAAACTAAAGTAGGAAAAGACGTCAAAGCCCTCGAAATTCCTGGTTTATGGAATGGTAGTATGGCATATTGGAATAGTATTTTTGTCGAAGTTCCAGTATCTACGTTTAATCCTGTAAAGACGGTAAATGATCTATTAAAACCATCTCATCAACTTAGTTAAGATGGATTTGTCACAACTAGTAAATGAAATCATATACAAATCCGTTCGTAGTTCAGGAAGTGGCGGTCAACATGTAAATAAGGTAGCCACAAAAATCGAATTGTATTTTGACCTCAATAATTCTAAGTTTTTTAATCAAGAACAAATAGAAAGACTTCAGAAGAATTTACAAAATAGATTAACTAAAGCTGGAATATTAATTTTAAGTTGTGGCGAAACAAGAAGTCAATTAAAGAATAAGACTATAGTTACAAAACGTTTTTTTGAATTAATAGAGGAATCTATCAGGGAAGAAAAGGAACGTAAACTAAGCAAAACACCTGTTGCCGTTAAGCGAAAACGTTTAGCAATTAAAAAGAAAACTTCCGAAAAGAAAGCCAATAGAAAACCACCCAAAATAGATTAAAAAAATCTTTAAAACGTAATCTAAAATTCTAAAATCCATTTTATATTTGTAGCGTTCTCAAAAAAGGGGTGCTGTAAAAAGCTGAGATCATACCCATTGAACCTGAGCAGATAATGCTGCTAAGGAATTTTAAAAAGTTTGTTATTCTGATCCTGATTCAGAATTACATTCTATAACTAATTATTTAACTAAGAATAATTACCTCTTTTTATTCGATTATTATTTTAATCGTAATGAAAAATTTATTCAAAATCCTGTCACAAAACAATCGACAGAAAATTACATTATTTATTTTTTTATTCAGTCTTTTTTCTGTTTTTGGACAAGAAAAAAAACAAGATTCTACTAAGACCGAAAAGTTAGACGCGGTTTTAGTAAAAGCAGTACGTGTAGATGCTAAATCACCAATAACACACTCAAACGTAAGTAAAGAAGAATTAGCAAAGCGCAATTTGGGACAAGACATTCCTATTTTGCTTAACTTTTTGCCTTCAGTAGTAACTACAAGTGATGCTGGAGCTGGTATTGGTTACACAGGCATAAGAGTTAGAGGTGTAAGCTCACAATCTACAAATGTAACTATTAATGGTATTCCATATAACGATGCCGAATCTTTAGGTACGTTTTGGGTTAACTTGGGTGATTTTTCTTCATCAGTAGAAAGTTTACAATTACAACGTGGTGTTGGGACATCGACCAATGGTTCAGGAGCTTTTGGAGCTAGTATCAATGTATTGACAGATGCGGTTTCTAATGAAGCTAAAGGAGAAATTTCAAATTCTATTGGGAGTTTTAATAGTAGAAAACACACAGTAAAATACAGTACAGGTTTGCTCAATGACCATTTCGAGATTGCAGGTCGATTATCTAATATTGTATCTGACGGTTATATACGTAGAGCCACTTCAGATTTAAAATCATATTTCCTTCAGGGTTCATATATCGACGATAATACACTTATCAAAGCAGTTGTTTTTGGAGGTCAAGAAGTCACTTATCAGGCTTATAATGGTGTAACCCTTCAACAAATCGAGGCAGATAGAAGATTTAATCCTTCGGGTCAATATACCAATGATGCTGGTGATACTGTTTTTTATGATAATGAAATTGACAACTACAATCAAGACCATTATCAATTGCATTGGAATCAACGGTATAATAATTTATGGTCAACTACTATAGGTGTAAATTATACTTATGGACGCGGTTACTTTGAACAATATCGAGAGGACGATGATTTTGCAACCTATGGTTTTAACGAATTAACAGTCAATGGCACTACTGTCAACACAACAGATTTAATTCGTCGACGTTGGTTAGATAATAATTTTTATGTTTTAAACGCTAGTGCTAACTATAAGAATAATGGGTTAGATATGATTTTTGGGACATCAATCAGTCACTACACAGGTGACCATTTTGGTGAAGTTATTTGGGCAGAGTTTGCGAGTCAGTCAGAAATTAGAGACCGATATTATAACGGAAATAGTAGAAAAAACGACGTTTCAGGATTTGCAAAAGCTAACTATAAGCTGAATGATAAAATAAGTTTATATGGTGATTTACAAATCAGAAATGTCACATATAAAACCAGAGGTACAAGCTCTGATGTGATTCCGTTTGAACTGGATAAAAATTTCTCGTTTTTTAACCCCAAGGCAGGAATTACCTATGAGTTAAACGATAAAAATGATTTTTATTTCTCTTATGCTCGTGCTAATAGAGAACCTAACCGTACCGATTTTGAAAGTAATCCAAACATAAAGCCAGAACAACTTAATGATTTTGAATTGGGTTGGAGACATAAGTCGACTAATGGATTCTCTTTTAATGCCAATTCATATTTTATGTTATATAATGAGCAGTTGGTACTTACTGGTCAATTAGATGATGTCGGTAATACAATCCGAACGAATAGTGGTAGTAGTTACAGAATAGGTTTGGAGTTAGAAACCGTTATTCCAGTTTCTTCAAAATTTGCGATACAAAGTAATATGACATTAAGCACTAATAAAAATGAAGAAACTATTGTTTCTCGAAATGGTGCTTTAGTTAATCTTGGTAAGACCGATATTTCTTTTTCACCAGATATAGTGGCTTCAAATGCGTTTGTTTATCAACCAATGCCAAGTTTTCAAATGTCATTGCTAAGCAAATTTGTTGGAGATCAATTTATGAGTAATACGGAAGCTGAATTATCCAGATTAGATAGTTATTTTACAACAGATTTTAATGTCTCTTACACGATTGAGCCTAAATCGATTTTCGATTCGATTGTTATTACAGGTTTGGTTAATAACATCTTTAACGAAGAATATATTAATAATGGATACTATTTTACATTCGATGATGATTTTAGTAATCCAGGAACAATTACAACAATCGAAGGTGCAGGTTTCTACCCACAAGCAACTGCTAACTTTTTATTAGGTGTTACGCTTAACTTTTAATTAGTAATCACATATTGGTTATTACCTAAAAACTCAACCCTGTACGGTAATAGTGTGCAGGGTTCTGGGTTTTGACCTAGCATTTGTCCAGATAAAAGTTCATACTGATTAGCATCATCACATCCACAAGTTGCTGTAAGTGAATTAACTGAAAGCAAAGAACAGTTAGAAAATGCATGATTTGGGTCTGCACCATCCCACGCACGAAGAATTTCACTACCAGTTCTTGCGATGATAATACCACCATTACCTTGACCTTCAAGACGCACAGAATTTCCAGTAAACTGAAGTTGGCTAAATTGTGGTAAGTTTAAGTTTACAGTTGCATTGACATTAACGTTAAGTAAGAAATTACAGTTGTTAAGATTATCATTACTACTACAGCTAAAAATCACGACACTTAGGGATAATATTAAGAACTTTTTCATAGTTAATTTTAAGTATTTTTCTTTTCCCGCAATTTACAATAATTCACTCATCCGATAAATATTTTATATATTTGTACAGTTATCTCGTGGAAACGGGATTTTTTTGTGCTGAAATTATTCAGCATCTTTTATTTAAAACGAATGAGTTATGAGTAAAGTATCTTATTACACAGCTGAAGGATTAAAAAAATTAAGAGAAGAGTTAAATAAACTCAAAGATATAGAGCGACCAAAAGCTTCACAAGCTATTGCTGAAGCTAGAGATAAAGGTGATTTAAGTGAAAATGCAGAGTACGATGCAGCTAAAGAAGCGCAAGGCATGCTAGAAATGAAAATTTCTAAAATGGAAGATACACTTGCCAATGCGCGTGTTATAGACGAGTCGCAATTGGATACCTCTAAAGTTTTAGCATTGTCTATTGTAAAGATTAAAAACCAAACTAATGGTATGGAAATGACCTATACATTGGTAGCTGAGAGCGAAGCTGATTTGGCATCAGGTAAAATTTCTGTTAATTCTCCAATCGGTAAAGGACTTTTAGGTAAGTCAGTTGGTGATGTTGCTAAAATACAAGTACCTAATGGTATAATCAAATTTGATATACTCGAGATCTCAAGATAGAATAGAATATTTTTTTAAGATTCCTGTTTATTCTGTTAAACAGGAATTTTTATATTTACTAGACTAAAACTCTAAGATATGGCAACTATATTCACAAAAATTATAAATGGCAAAATACCATGTTATAAAGTTGCAGAAACAGAAGATTTCTTGGCATTTTTAGATATAAATCCTAATAGTAAAGGCCACACACTTTGTATTCCAAAAAAAGAAGTCAATAAGATTTTTGACTTAGATGAAGAGACGTACACGCAGCTAATGGCATTTTCCCGTCGTGTAGCAATAGCTATAGAGAAAGTTATAACATGTGAGCGTGTTGGGATGTCAGTTATTGGTCTAGAAGTCCCACATGTCCATGTACATTTAATTCCTTTGCATACTATGGAGGACGCACGTTTTAAAAATAAAGCAAGTTTAACGGTTGAAGAGTTTAATATTACAGCAAAAGCTATTGCTGCAAATTTTAGCTAACAGTTTTTAATACGATTTGCATCGTAGTGCCTTTATTTAACTCTGAATAAAACACTTTAATTTTTCCGTTGTGATAATCTTCGATGATACGTCGAGAAAGTGATAGACCTAATCCCCAACCACGTTTTTTTGTTGTAAACCCTGGATTAAAAATAGTATTGAATTGACTTTTAGGAATCCCTTTTCCTGTATCTGAAATATTTATAAAAACAAGACGTTCACGTTGTGTGAGTTGTAAAGTTAGTTTTCCTTTGCCTTTCATAGCATCTATTGCATTTTTTACTAAATTTTCAATAGTCCATCCATAAAGTTGTTCATTCATTTTCACCAAGATTTCTCGTTCTGGGATTTCAATATCAAATTCAATGAGTTTTGAGGTTCGTGATTGTAAATAAGTAATTGCATTTCTGGTTTCAAGTGCAATATCTGCACCTTTTAATTCAGGAATTGAACCTATCTTACTAAAACGTTCGGTAATGGTTTGTAATCGATCAACGTCTTTTTCCATTTCAACAATGTAATCAGGATTTACATCTTCGGATTTTAAAATTTCTGTCCAACCAATTAATGAAGATAAAGGAGTGCCGATTTGATGTGCAGTTTCTTTGGCCATTCCTGTCCATAGTTTGTTTTGTTCAGCGACTTTAGAGCTACGGTAAAAGAAATAAACGACGGCAGAAAACAGTAAAATTATAAGCAGTAATGCTAATGGGTAGTACTTTAAGTTATTGAGTAATGGCGAAGTTCCGTAATAAAGAGTTTGCTCTAACTCATCCATAACCAGTGGTTGATTTTCATTTTTAAATTTTGAAATAAATCTATTCTTGTGAGCTTCTACATAGTTATCATCGATACTGTCATTATATATTTGAGCTAATTCATTCTTTTCGGAAAGTCGTGGTTTGGCAAATATATTTCTGTGTAAAATGACATTGTTTTCATCATCTGCGAGAACCATTGGTGCAGTGATATTGGTTTTCAAAACAATGTAATCAACGACCTTATTAATATTTACATCTTCATCAGAGTTTGCTAGTGCAGTTGCATATTCAGTGTATGCAATAGTCCAACTTTTCATCTTAGCACGTTCTTCAGATTTAAAATGCTGAAAAAACACGTACGTATTCCATAGAATCAAGGAAACGATGATAAAAGAAGAAATAATGATTATCCAACGGACTATATTTCGGTTCAGATGAATGCGCATTAAATGTTTAGTTAAGGATTTTAAATATAATGTAAATCTGTTAAAAATATTGTTTCAATCCTATCGCTTTTTCATCTGTTTATATTTTTGTCTATAGTGGTCAGACCTTGTTCGCTAATAAAACCATTGCCTTAAATGATAATATTTTTAACATGCTCGTTTCATTTTAATACCTAGACAATATGATTATCTTTGGTAAAAACGAAAATTATATGGTATCGTACCTACCTAAAGAATTATCTACTGCCAAATTACATAGCTATCTACTGAGTGCAGTAGCGCCAAGACCAATAGCTTTTGCTAGTACAATTGATGAGAAAGGTAATCCTAATTTAGCACCATTTAGCTACTTTAATGTGTTCAGTACCAATCCACCGGTACTTATATTTTCACCAGCACGTCGGGTTAGAGATAATACAACAAAGCATACGCTAGAAAACACTGAAGTTGTAAAAGAAGTAGTAATTAATACTGTGAATTACGATATCGTCCAACAGATGTCTTTAAGTAGTACAGAATATGCCGATGACGTCAACGAGTTTGAAAAAGCAGGTTTAACTATGCTAAAATCAGATTTTGTAAAACCATTTAGAGTTGCAGAATCGCCAATACAGATTGAATGCAAAGTCAATGAAATCGTAAAACTAGGTACTGAAGGCGGTGCTGGAAATTTGATTATATGTGAGGTTTTAAAAATTCATATGTCTGAAGATATATTGGATGATAATGGTAGCGTAAATCAAGAAAAATTAGATTTAGTGGCGCGCGCAGGTGGTAGTTATTACAGTAGAGCGCGAGATGGATTTTTTGAGATTCCAAAACCATTAACAACTTTAGGAATAGGTGTTGATATGTTACCTGAATTTGTTAGAAAAAGTTCAGTTTTAACAGGAAATGATTTAGGAATTTTAGGTAATTTAGCAGCCTTACCAAATGAAGAAGAAATAGATAATTATTTAGAGACTTCGGAAGAATTTGGAAACCTGAAGCAAGAGGATATTTTAGGTGATGTGGTTGAAAAAAGAGCCAAAAAATTAATTGCAGAAGGAAAAGCTAATGAGGCATTAATCTTGCTTTTAGCAAAAAAATAAAAATAAATTATATCAATACATAATAAAATGGAAGTACAAGGAAGAATAAAGGTCGTAGGAGAAACACAAACCTTTGGTAGCAATGGATTTAGAAAGCGTGAGCTAGTAATAACTACTGAGGAGCAATACCCACAACATATCATGGTAGAGTTTGTTCAAGACAAAACAGACTTATTAAACAACTATCAAGTTGGACAGCAAGTAAAAGTTAATATAAATTTAAGAGGACGTGAGTGGACAAATCCTCAAGGTGAGGTTAAATACTTTAATTCAATCCAAGGATGGCGTATAGAAGCACTGCAAGCTGAAGCACCAAATGGAGAAATGCCTCCAGTGGCTCCTGCTGCTGCTTTTGAACCTGCTAAAGATTTAAATACTGAAGATCACGACGATTTACCATTTTAATAAAGTAATTAAGTCAATAAAAAAAGCCCGTTCAAAACGGGCTTTTCTCTTTTTAATAAAAAAGTCCCGATTAAAAATCATGACTTAATATTATGGTTTTAGGTTCAACCTTTACAAACAAACTCAAAAAAAAGCAATGATGAACAAAATTTGTAACATAAAGGTTAACTCAAATATGAGAAAAAAAGGTAATTTTCCAAAGCTAATTCATTGATTTAACACTACTAAGCCTAACTACAACGTTGTAGTTAATTAAAAAATGTATTTTTTAAACGATAAAATAGAATTTCCGCTTGTATCCGAAGCCTCTTCTGAAGGACTTTTGGCTATTGGAGGTGATTTGTCTACTGAGCGATTAATACATGCTTATCGTAATGGTATTTTTCCATGGTTTGAAGATGATGAACCATTATTATGGTGGTCACCTGACCCAAGATTTGTGATTTATCCTGAAGAACTTAAGGTGTCCAAAAGCATGAAACAGCTTTTTAAAAAACAGAAGTTTAGAGTTACAGTTAACCAAGATTTTAAGGCAGTAATTACTAATTGTTCTGAGGCCAATAGAAAAGGTCAAAAAGGGACTTGGATTACAGAAAATATGATTTCTGGTTTTGTAAAACTTCACAAACTTGGATATGCAAAATCTGTTGAGATTTGGCAAGATAAAGAACTTGTTGGTGGTCTTTATGGTGTGGATCTAGGAAATAAGGTGTTTTGCGGAGAGAGTATGTTTGCTAAGGTCAGCAATGCTAGTAAATATGGCTTTATTGAATTTATTAAGAATTCTAATTACCAGTTAATTGATTGCCAGTTGCACACCAATCATCTTGAAAGTTTAGGTGGGAAATATATTACTCGAAAAGAGTTTTTAAAGTATTTACAATTTTAAAATTATTGAGTTTGGACTTCTTTGTATCTAAAGCAATTAACTTCATGGTCGTTGACCATTCCTGTAGCTTGCATATGAGCGTAAACTACCGTAGACCCCACAAATTTAAATCCACTCTTTTTTAAGTCTTTACTAAGAGCATCGCTTAAAGGTGTATTTGCAGGCGCGTCTTTATAGTTTTTAAAATTATTTTTTATGGGTGTTCCATCAACAAAACCCCAAATATATTTTGAGAATGACCCAAATTCTTCTTGGACTTTAATAAATGCTTTGGCGTTGTTTACGGCTGAGTTTACCTTCAATTTATTTCTGATAATTCCAGCATCTTGTAGTAAATCTGCAATTTTATCTTCGTCATAATTTGCTATTTTTTTGTAGTCAAAATAATCAAACGCTTTTCTGAAATTTTCACGCTTACGTAAAATGGTAATCCAGCTTAATCCAGCTTGGAATGTTTCTAAAATCAAAAACTCAAATAATTGATAATCATCATATACAGGAACGCCCCATTCTAAGTCATGGTATGCTTCATAGAGCGGATCGCCAACACACCACCCACATTTGTGTTTTTCCATAATTGTAAGCTTTTAATAATTATACTACTAATGTAACAACTGTTGCACAATTTTATGTAATAGAACCTTAATTTTGTAGTATGGAAACTTTACAAGTCAATATGGTAAACGATATAATCTCTAATAGTTTAGGAAATAGCATGTCTTATGCTGAATACAGAGCATTGGTGAGTGAACTTACTGAAAATAACTCTACAACTGGTCCGGAAAAAACTGAAGCCTTAGCCAATTACAGTGCGTTGAATGACAGACGAATGAAGCGTTGGGACAAAACGGTAAAAATATCTGAAGATACAAAAACTGCTATAGAAAATTCTAAAACAAAGACGACATGGCTGGTGCTTACAGAAAGCTGGTGCGGCGATGCTGCGCACATCATGCCAGTTATAAATAAAGTAGCAGAGTTGAATGACAATATAAATTATAAAATTGTACTTAGAGATGAAAATGAGGCCTTGATGAATCAGTTTTTAACCAATGGCGGAAAGTCTATACCCAAGTTAATAATGATTGATGATGAAACTAATGAAGTTGTAAATACATTTGGACCAAGACCATCTGTTGCAACACAATTTGTAAATAATTACAAAGCTGAACATGGTAAATTGACACCTGAGTTTAAAGAAGATTTACAACGTTGGTATAACAAAGACAAAGGACAATCTACAATTAAAGATTTAGCAGCATTGATTAGCTAGATTTTTCCTTTAAAATAAAAGGTTATCGAGCCTAATTGGTCGGTACGGTTTGATGCATCAAATTGCACTGATTTCGCATATTCAATGGCGTGTTCTATTAGACAATCATTATTGCTATTGGATGAATCATTGATGTAGGCTTCATAGACAACGCCATCCGAATCTACCTTAATATTTACCACTATCTTACCAGAACGCTCACACAAATACCTAGGCGTATTATAGCTTAATAGCCTGCGGTTTTCAAGAGAGTAAGTTAATGTGCTTCCGCCTTTAGCGTGATCAGCTATACCAGTTTGCTTTTTATCCAATAAATCTTGAAGTTTCTTATAGGATTCGCTTTCGTTTCGTTTTACAGCAAAGTCTTTACTTTTTTTATAAGGAGCGTTAGTTTTTGTTTCTCTTTCAACTTTATTATCTTCAAGTCGCTTTGTAGTTTTTTCAAAATCATCAGCGCTTATAGTTTTAAAGTTTTTCATGAGTTTTTTATATTCCTCATCTTCGTTATGAGCTTTGTTTGTAGTCGGAGATTTTAAATCTTGAATTTCTTCTAGTTCTTTCTGGATTTCTTCTTCAGTTTTTTTTTCAATCTCATAGATAGTTTCCGCAATTAACGCTTTAGTATTTGTAAGCTGAATAGTAAACATGCCAAATCCAATAATGCCTGTAATAAGGCTTGTAATTAGTAATGCTTTGTATTTATCTATAAAATGCATTTAGTTTATTTAGGATAAAAATGATGCCTAGTTTATATACGAGTGTAGCGAATAAAAGGATTAAAAGACAAATTATTAATTCTGCTCTTTTTCTGGAAGTGTTGCTATAAATTCCTCAGGAGTCAAACCATCTTCCACTTTAAAATCACCAATGCGCGTTCGTCGTAATACAGATAAATGTGCGCCAGACTTTAATACTTTGCCAAAGTCATGAGCCAAAGAACGGATATAAGTACCTTTGCTACAAATCACTCTGAAGTCTATATTATTTCCTGAAATATTTGTGATTTCAAACTCAGTAATTTCTACCTGACGTGAATTTATCTCGACGGTTTCGCCAGCACGAGCAAATTCATACAAACGCTTTCCTTCTTTTTTTATAGCCGAAAATATAGGCGGAAACTGTTCGGTTTTACCAGTGAATTGTTCGGTAGTATTATGAATTAAATCTTCAGTAATGTGTTCCGTAGGAAATGTTTCATTGATTTCAGTTTCTAAATCATAAGAAGGTGTTGTACTTCCTAAAACAAAAGTGCCTGTGTATTCCTTTTCTTGACCTTGAAACGTATTAATTTGCTTAGTCATTTTACCTGTGCAAATTACCAACAAGCCTGTTGCTAATGGATCTAAAGTACCAGCATGACCAACTTTAATTTTTTTGATGTTGTATGCCTGTCGAATAGACCATCGCAATTTGTTTACAGCCTGAAAAGAAGTCCAAGTCAATGGTTTATCTATTAATAAAACCTGACCGTTTTTAAAGTCTTCTCCAGTTTTCATAATTAATTGTTGATTAAAGAAAATCCTATGGCAATAAGACCAACAATAACACAATAGAGGGCAAAGTAAGAGAGTTTACTCTTTTTGACTAGAGAAATCATCCAAGTACAAGCAAAAAGCCCAGCAACAAAAGCAGCTACAAAACCAATACCTAAAGTTGTGAAATTGGCAAAGTCGTAAGTCAATTCTCCTCCAAGAATGTCTTTTGCAATCTTTCCAAAGATTAAAGGCACCACCATTAAAAACGAAAAACGTGCTGCTTTAGTTTTATCGTTTCCCAGCATTACCGAAGTTGATATTGTTGCTCCTGAACGAGAAATACCAGGAAGCATAGCTACAGCTTGAGAAACTCCTATAACAAATGCGTTTTTGAAACTGACCTTTTTCTGTGTGTCTTTTGCCTTATCCGCTAAAAATAAAAGTGCAGCCGTAACAATAAGCATACAACCAACGAGTAATATATTTCCACCAAAAAGCGCTTCGAGTTGTTCTTCAAAAAATAAACCAACAATAACAGCTGGAATCATAGATATAGTAATTTTGGTAGCAAACTGTAAATCTTCGTTCCATTGAAATTTAAAAATACCTTTTAGAAGTAATAGGATATCTTTTCTAAATACAACAATAGTACTTAATGCCGTTGCAAAATGAAGTACAACTGTAAATAATAAACTCTCTTTTGGAACAGAGTTATCACCTAAAATAGCTTTACCTAATTCTAAATGTCCACTTGAAGACACAGGTAAAAACTCAGTAAGCCCTTGAATAATTCCTAATAAAATGGCATCAATTGTATCCATGTAAGCAAATATTAATGTTCAACGTGCAATTTCCAAGTATGTGCATAGAAATCTAAGTTTATTATTAGAATCTTGAGAATTATTTTTTAGATTTTGATTCCTTGTCAGGATTCAAAAGAATAGCATATACCTGAATTCCAAATCCTATAAGAACTAGTGTTGGTGCTAGACGGATGCGTCTCCAGCTAAATATAGATTCGTCAAATACATTAGGGTCGTCGCTACCGCCGCCAGCCATTAAGATAAATCCAACAGCAATGAAGGCTAGACCAATAAATAACCATTTGTAATTTTTTTTACCGAAAATAAATTCGCCTTTTGAGGATTGTTTGCGTTTCTGTTCGCCCATGATATATATTATAGCTGATGCAAAGTAAACATATTATTTAAAATGGTGTTGTTAAGGCCATCAAAAAATAAATGCTCAGTATTGAACTTAGCTTATCAACACTGAGCATTCATAACATTAAACACTTAACACTTAATACAAAGTTTTTTCGTAATGTTCTTTTGCAATTTCTTTTTTTGATTCTTTTTCAAAATCAGAATTTGGATTCACTAGAACAACACCGATTATACCGACTAGGCAAAGACCTACAAATAATATACGATTCATAATCAAAGATTTTTAAAGGTTAAACTTCTCTTTGGTTGGCGTATAGTTATATCATTAATTTTGGTTTGAATTTAGAATATAGAGAACTCAAGTTCTGTGCCTTTATTATAATAAGAATGGTAAAATGGTGTTAAACTTGATGTAAAGAATGTTAATAATACAATTGATCCGTCTTCAAATTCAAGAAACGTTGTGTAGCAATAAACGTGCTAATCCAAGTGATGACAATGCCTAATAAAAAGATGCCTACAAAAAGAGCAACAATCCAAACCATATTTTTAAGCAACATCAGTTCTGGAAAAGTAATATCTAAATAGTAAAGTACAACAGCCATACCTATCAGTGCTAGTAAAGCACCAATGATACCTAGCTTTACACTTTGCCAAACAAAAGGCTTACGGATAAAACGCTTTGTAGCGCCAACCATTTGCATGGTTTTAATAATAAAACGTTTGGAATAGACTGCCAATCGTATGGAACTGTTAATAAGTAGTACAGCAATTAGTGTAAATAAAACACTGATAATTAAAACCCAAAGTGTGATTTTTTTCACATTGTCATTCATTAATTCAACGAGGTCATTATCATAACTAATCTCTTCAATAAAAGATTTTTCAGAAAGACTCTCTGTGATTTCAGATAGCTTTTCTGTAGTAACAAATTCAGCTTTTAAATAGACATCAATCGAATTCTTCAAAGGGTTGTACCCTAAAAAATCCATAAAATCTTCACCATTATCGATTTTCATTATCTCTGCAGCTTCTTCTTTTGACACATAAAGCGCCTCTTTAGAATAGTCCGCTAAAGCCAAGCTTTTCTTAAGCTGGTTGACTTCAACTTCTTTTGCATTTTCGTTCAGATAAATAGTCATCACCACCTGTTCTTTAAAGTGGTCTGCGACTTTTTTCGAATTTATAACTAGTAATCCCAAACAGCCCAGAAGAAATAATACCAAAGCAATACTTATGACTACAGAAATGTAGGACGATATCAATTTGCGTTTTTGGTAAGAGTCAAAAGATGTAGCCATGGATGGATAATTAATACGGTAAAAATAAAAAACAATTTGTTTATGCTGAGTATTACAACGTTTAGTTTTTAAATGTGTTGTAATAGCCCTAAATTTGGCCCTTATTTCAAGGAAACTAGGATATGAGATACGATTTTAATCAGATTGAAAAAAATTGGCAAGATTATTGGGCAAAAAACCAAACGTTTAAAGCCTATAATGACAGTGATAAACTAAAATATTACGTGTTGGACATGTTCCCTTATCCAAGTGGTGCTGGTTTACATGTTGGGCATCCATTAGGTTATATTGCCAGTGATATCTATGCGCGATACAAGCGTCATAAAGGGTTTAATGTATTGCATCCTCAAGGTTACGATAGTTTTGGTTTACCTGCAGAGCAATATGCGATACAAACAGGTCAGCATCCTGCAGTCACTACGGAAGCCAATATCAAAACTTATCGTCGCCAATTAGACCAAATTGGATTTTCTTTTGATTGGAGTCGGGAAGTCCGCACATCTAATCCTGAATATTACAAATGGACGCAGTGGATTTTTATTCAATTATTTAAGTCTTGGTTTAATAACGAGACCAATAAAGCTGAAGATATAAAAACACTGATTCAAGTTTTTGAAACTGAAGGAAACGCAACGGTAAATGCCGTTTGCGATGATGATATTACCCCGTTTTCTGCACACCAATGGAATAACTTTTCATCAGAACAGCAACAAGAAGTATTACTTAAATATAGATTAACCTATTTAGCGGAAACCGAAGTCAACTGGTGTCCAGTATTAGGAACAGTTTTAGCAAATGACGAAATCGTTAACGGCGTTTCCGAACGTGGTGGTCATCCTGTTGTGCGAAAAAAAATGACACAATGGAGTATGCGAATCTCAGCTTATGCTGAAAGATTACTTCAAGGTTTGGAAACGATTGATTGGACAGATTCTTTAAAAGAAAGTCAACGCAATTGGATAGGAAAATCTGTAGGAGCTAGTGTTACTTTCAATGTCAATGGACACGATAAAAAGATAGATGTTTTTACAACACGTCCAGATACCATTTATGGTGTCAGTTTTATGACTTTAGCACCAGAGCACGATTATGTGTCTCAAATAACGACACCAGAACAAAAAGAAGCTGTTGATGCTTATGTCGAAGCGACTGCGAAACGAAGCGAACGCGAGCGTATGGCAGACGTAAAAACTATTTCTGGTGTATTTACTGGTGCTTATGCCGAGCATCCGTTTACCAAAGAGCCAATTCCAATTTGGATTGGTGATTACGTTTTAGTAAGTTACGGAACAGGTGCAGTTATGGCAGTACCTTGTGGTGATCAACGCGATTATGATTTTGCAAAGCATTTTGATATTTCGATTCCTAATATTTTTGAAGGTGTAGATATTTCTGAAGAAGCTTATGGTTCTAAAGAGAATGTAAAGATTGCTAATAGTGATTTCCTAAACGGCATGAACTATAAAAAAGCGTCAAAACGTGCTATTTATGAGTTAGAGCAAATCGGTCAAGGTCAAGGTAAAACCAATTACCGTTTGCGTGATGCTGTATTTTCAAGGCAACGTTATTGGGGTGAACCTTTCCCAGTATATTATGTCAACGATATGCCACAAATGATTGACAAAGCCCATTTGCCAATCGTTTTGCCAGAAGTAGAAAAGTATTTACCAACCGAAGAAGGTGAGCCGCCGTTAGGTCGTGCCGATGTTTGGGCTTGGGATACAGAAAGCAATACTGTTGTTAGCAATGATAAAATAAATAATACAACCATTCACCCTTTAGAATTGAATACCATGCCAGGTTGGGCAGGAAGTTCGTGGTACTTTTTCCGTTATATGGAAGAAGCCAATCGTGATGCCGTTTTTGCAAGTGAAGCCGCATTAAACTATTGGGAAAATGTAGATTTGTATATTGGCGGTAGCGAACACGCGACTGGACATTTATTATACTCAAGATTCTGGGTGAAGCTATTAAAAGATAGAGGTTTTATAGGTGTGGATGAACCTTTTAAAAAGCTGATTAACCAAGGCATGATTTTGGGAACGAGTGCTTTTATTTATAGAGAAGAAGGAACTAATAAATATTACTCAAAAGGATTAACTGAAGGTAAAGATATACAGCCAATTCATGTAAAAGTTAAGTATGTAAATGCTTCGGATGAATTATATATTGAAGGGTTAAAAAATGATAGTGAATTTGGAGAAGATTATTCGGATGCAGAATTCATTTTAGAAGATGGTGTTTACAAAGTAGGTAGAGATGTCGAAAAAATGTCAAAATCAAAATACAATGTTGTCAATCCAGATGATATTGTAGCAGATTATGGTGCGGATAGTTTAAGATTGTATGAAATGTTCCTTGGACCATTAGAGCAATACAAACCTTGGAATACAGCTGGTATTACTGGTGTCCATAATTTCCTAAAAAAAATGTGGAAGTTGTATGTTGGGCAAGAAAACTTAAATGTCAATGATGTAGAACCAACAAAAAACAACTTAAAGACATTACACAAGACCATTAAAAAAGTAGAAGAAGATATTGAGAATTTCTCATTCAACACATCAGTGTCTACTTTTATGATTGCGGTTAATGAGTTAACTGCTCAAAAGTGCACGAGTAAATCTGTTTTAGAACCGTTGTTAGTTTTAATTTCACCTTATGCGCCACACATCGCAGAAGAGTTATGGTCACAATTAGGAAATAGTGAATCTATTTCAACAGAACCATTCCCTAAATTTGAAGCCAGTCATTTGGTGGAGAGTAGAAAAAACTACCCAATCTCGTTTAATGGTAAAATGCGTTTTACATTAGAGTTGCCATTACATATGAGTAAAGATGAAATTGAGAAAACGGTTTTAGCTCACGAAAAAACACAAGACCAATTACAAGGACGTACACCTAAAAAAGTTATAGTTGTTCCTGGTAAAATTGTAAATATAGTCGGATAATAGTATGAAAAAGTTATTGTATTTAGTGTTGTTTTCACTGATTTTAGTCAGTTGTTCTACCGACGACTCAGATGTTGAACCTGACCCATATATTTTGGACACCATAATAGGTTCATGGGCTTATGACACAGTTACTATAAATAGCGAGACTTTTCTATATCAACATACTGACGGATGTGTTAAAGATTTATTTCAATTTTATAATGAAGATGGAAAAGAGTTTGATTTTGAAGAAGACTATGTTTCTAACTGTTCTAATTGCGCAGAGTGTGCAATAACGTCAACTAATTTGAGATGGGATTTAAAAGGTAATAGTATTGATTTATATTTTGGGGAGCAGTTGATAACTCAATTAGAGATTTTGGATGTCGACGAAAACATAATAGAGTACAAACGTATTTTTGACTTTGATAACGACGGTCTAGATGATGAGGTTATAATTACTGGTATACCTTATGACCCGTATGGCGAATTTGATTAAACAATTCTAAAACAGAATAATTTATTGAAACCTGAAATTTAAGCTAAAAAGAAAAGATCAGATTGGATTATTTTTTTTAGCTTTTGTAGCTAGTACATCTTTGATTTGGTTTTTTGAAGAGCGTTTTGATCAAGAAATTTGGAATAATGCTCCAGGAAAACGTAACCAAATGCTAGATGATATTCTTGAGAATAAATTCCTCATGGGTAAAACCCACCAAGAGGTTATTTCAATTTTGGGAGAACCTGATAAAAATCTTATCTCTGAAGGTGACTTTTTGATATATGATTTGGGTAATCCACCAAGTTTTTTCGATTCTGAGCCTCAATATTTGTTAGTTACTTTCGAAAATAAAATCGTTACAAAGTTAAGTAAAGCCATAGATTAATTTGATTGACTTTTTGCTAATTTTTCAGTATTCAGACTTTATATTATCATATTCATAAAAATTTTAAATATCTCATTTTAAGCATATTCGTTTCAGAATTTAAATTTAAATTCAAGCCCAATTACTAATCTCAACACTACAAAGAGAATGAAAATTGGAGTTCCAAAAGAAATTAAAAACAACGAAAGCCGTGTCGGAATGACACCAGCAGGTGTTTTCGAATTAACAAAAAAAGACCATATTGTATTTGTCCAAAAAGACGCTGGATTTGGCAGTGGTTTTTTTGACCAAGACTATAAAGATGTCGGTGCAATTGTTCTAGATACTATCGAAGAAGTTTACACATCTAGCGAGATGATTGTAAAAGTCAAAGAGCCCATTGCAGAAGAGTATCCATTCATAAAATCGCATCATGTGGTGTTTACCTATTTCCATTTTGCTTCTAGTGAACCTTTAACGAAAGCCATGCTGAAGAGCAAAGCAGTTTGTATTGCATATGAAACTGTTGAGGATTCTGATGGGTCACTACCATTATTAACACCAATGTCAGAAGTTGCTGGTCGTATGGCAATACAACAAGGAGCTAAATATTTAGAAAAACCAATTAAAGGTCGTGGCGTCTTATTAGGTGGTGTTCCTGGTGTTCCTCCGGGAAAAGTATTGGTCCTAGGAGCAGGAACTGTTGGGATACAAGCAGCAAAAATGGCGGCAGGCCTAGGTGCTCATGTCACAATTATGGATATTAATATGAAGCAATTGCGTTATGTTAATGACGTGATGCCAAGTCATGTAGTGACAGAATTCTCAAGTGAATATAATATCAGAAAACGCATAAAAGACCATGATTTAATTATCGGTGGTGTTTTGGTAAAGGGTGCAAAAGCTCCAAAATTGGTGACCCGAGATATGCTTATAGAAATGCGACCAGGAACTGTTTTGGTAGATGTCGCTGTAGATCAGGGTGGTTGTATAGAAACTACAAAAGCTACCACACACGAAGATCCAACTTATGTGATTGACGATGTTGTACATTACTGTGTGGCAAATATGCCCGGCGCGGTACCTTACACATCAACTTTAGCATTAACCAATGTGACTTTACCATATGTATTAAAGCTTGCAAATTTAGGTTGGCGGAATGCGCTATCAAAAGATAAGGCATTAGCAAAAGGACTTAATATTGTTGATGGTAAAATAGTTTATGAAGAAATTGCAGAGGCTTTTAATTGGTCTGTAGAGGCGATGTAACAATAGTAAATACTGACAAAATTTCTTATGATGCATTTGGCGTACTTTTTGCTTTGTATAGTGTAACTTTATAATTCAAAAAATAAAAATTATGTTTGGATATTATATTTTAATCGGAGCTATAGCGCTTGTGAGTTGGTTAGTGAGTAATAAACTAAAGCAGAAGTTTGCATTTTACTCAAAACGTCAATTGCAAAACGGAATGTCAGGTAGAGAAATTGCAGAGAAAATGCTAGCAGATAATGGTATTTATGATGTTGAGGTCATTTCTGTCAAAGGACAATTGACAGATCATTATAACCCTAAAAATAAAACTGTAAATTTAAGTGAAGCTGTATATAATCAGCGTAATGCTGCTGCCGCTGCAGTTGCTGCACATGAAGTTGGACATGCGGTGCAACATGCGACTGCTTATGGCGCTTTACAAATGCGTTCACAATTAGTACCAATTGTTAGTATAACTTCAAGTATGAGTCAATGGGTAGTTATTGGAGGTTTGGTATTAATGTTTTCAGGCGCTTTAGGTGGTAGTGGTTTTTATATTGCCGTTGCTGGTTTAATAATGATGGGATTTGCTACCTTATTTAGTTTCATTACTTTGCCAGTAGAATACGATGCAAGTAATCGTGCTTTGGGATGGTTAAAGAATAAAAACATGGTAAACCAACAAGAATATGAGGGTGCAGAAGATGCACTTAAGTGGGCTGCTAGAACTTATTTGGTTGCTGCAATAGGTGCATTAGCATCATTATTATATTGGGCACTTCAAGTTTTTGGAGGAAGAGATTAGCCTAAGTTTTTTATATAATTAAAGACTCTGATTCCAGAGTCTTTTCTGTTGGTTATATCTTAATTTGTCTATCAATCTGTTGTTGTAAAGAAATGAAAGTTTCAGTCCTAGAAACTCCAGTGATACTTTGTATTTGTGTGTTTAAAACATGCATTAAATGCTCGTTATCTTTTGATAGAATCTTAATGAAAATACTCCAGTTTCCTGTGGTATAGTGACACTCAATAACTTCTGGAATACGTTTTAGTTGTTTTACAGCTTCTGGATTACTAACGGCTTTATCTAAATACACACCAACAAATGCCATGGTCGTATAGCCTAATATCTTAGGGTTAACTATGAATTTAGAACCGGCCAAAAGTCCTGATTTTTCTAGTTTTCGAAGGCGTTGGTGTATTGCAGCACCAGATATACCAACACCTCTAGCAATTTCTAAAATAGGTGTTCTGGCATCTTGCATAAGTGCTCTAAGTATCTTTTTGTCAATACCATCTATAAAAACACCTTTATCGTTAACTTTCATTTTAAATTTAGTTTAAAATTGAAAGTTAAAAATACTAAAAGAATTAGAATATGTAATCTTTGATTAAATATTTAATGGATTATAACCTAAGTATTCAACCTCCTTCTCGGAAAATGCAATTCCAAAGTTCTTAAGCTCATTTAGGATAGGCAGATACACTTCTTTACTTATAGGTATTTGTACTCCTGGTGTTTTTATTTTCTCATTAAGTATTGCTAATGTAGCTATAGCAACAGGAAGACCAACAGTTTTTGCCATAGCTGTATACGTTTGGTCTTCACCTATGGTAACCATTGTAGCATCAATTTGATGTTGTTTGCCATTGAGCTCATAACCAAATTTATGGTACATTACTATCATATCTTTATCACTGTCAGATAAAGTCCAACTATCCATTAATATTTTCTGAAGTATTTGTGCCGGGGAGGCCTTTTTTAGTGTCACCATTTTATTTGGATTGAAAATATCTAGTTCAATGAATTTATCCCAAACGATATCATCTTGGTCAATCTTAAGTGCGTGTCTGAATTTTAGTTCAACTGAATCTGTTGGGCTATACGGTAAAAATGCATTTATAAAATCGCGATAACTCATATTTTCACTATCATCAATAGTATAGCTATCATCTGTCATTCCTAACTGGACAAATACATTCCATGCACGACTAAATCCAACACGACGCATTGTACCACGATAAAGGGTTTTTGCATGATCTAGTCCATAAACATGCTGGTATTTCAAAGAATCTCTATTGGCATAAGCTTCAAAACGTCCATAATCATCAATCTCTAAAAACTCGGTACGTCTAAATAAACGATTATACGGAATGTACTTAAACTGATTTTCTTGTAAAAATTTGGCAGCACCACCTTGTCCAGCAACAACAACATTTCTGGGGTTCCACGTAAACTTGTAGTTCCATAGATTATCATCACTCTCAGGTGAAACAAGACCACCTGTAAAGGATTCAAATAAAATCATTTTACCACCATTTTCTCTAATGCTGTCTATGACCTGCATGGCGCTCATATGATCGATACCTGGGTCAACACCAATTTCATTCATAAACACCAAATTATTAGTCTTAGCATCTTGATTTAGCGCTTGCATTTCTTTACTGACATAAGATGCGGTTACCATATGCTTTTTATAGGAAATACAATCTTTAGCAACTTCAATATGAAAGCGTGCTGGTAGCATAGACACCACAATATTAGCATTCTTTATAGCTTTGGTTCGTGATTCGGTGTTAAAGACATCTAAATGAATGACAGATACATTATCATGATTTCCAGCTAGTTTCTTTGCGTTTTCAATATTAAGATCTCCAATTGTAACTTTTAGATTTTCACTATTAGATTTATCTAATAAATATTTAATAAGATATGAGGACGATTTTCCTGCGCCGATGATTAAAATCTTTCGCATAATGGCTTTATATGACTAATTTTGTATAATACGAATGTAGTAAATTGAAATTCGATTTAAGATTTATAAAGCTAATTATTTATGAACAAAAAGTTATTGATTACAGCTGCAATTTTAGGAATTTTAGGTATTGTTTTAGGTGCTTTTGCAGCGCATAGTTTAGAGATGTTTTTAGATGTAAAAGCTATTAAATCTTTTGAAACTGGTGTCCGATACCAGATGTATCATGCCTTTTTCTTATTGATTTTGGGTGGTACATCCTTCATAAGTCAAAAAACAAAATCATATGTTCTTATTTTAGTGATTACTGGTGTGATATTCTTTTCTTTTTCAATCTATGGATTGGCCACCAATGCTCTGACTTCGTTTGATTTTAAAACGATTGCTTTTATTACACCAATTGGCGGATTATTGCTTATTCTGGCTTGGGCGATATTGTTAATTAATATCTTGAAAACTAAAGTTCATTAATGTTATTAAAACCATCTATTCTAAAATAAAGTTTTTATTTTTGCGAGATAACACAACACAAAAAATATGGTGAATTCAGACCAATCTACGAAAACGATTTCGTTAGAAAAGTATGGGATTAAAAACGCAAAAATTAACTACCAATTATCTCCTAATGAATTACAGTCTAAAGCCATTGAAAACGGGCAAGGTGTAGAAACCTCTAATGATACATTAGCTGTCAATACAGGTGAGTTTACTGGTCGTTCTCCTCAGGATCGTTTTATTGTAAAAGATGATATTACTAAAGACCGTATTTGGTGGGGTGATATTAATATTCCTTTTGAGAGTGATAAATTTCAAAAGCTTCATGACAAAGTGGTCGATTATTTGTCTGAAAAAGAAGTATATGTCAGAGACAGTTATGCTTGTGCTGATAATGATTACAGGTTAAACATTAGAGTTATCAATGAGTATCCTTGGAGTAACATGTTTGCTTATAACATGTTTTTACGCCCAACGGAAAACGAACTAGAAAATTTTGAACCAGAATGGACCGTAGTCAACGCTCCTGGCTTTATGGCAGATGCAAAAATTGATGGTACGCGCCAACATAATTTTGCTATTCTAGATTTTACAAGAAAAATTGCCCTAATAGGTGGGACAGGTTATACAGGAGAAATTAAAAAAGGAATTTTCTCAGCACTTAATTTTATTCTTCCAGTATTTAAAAACACACTACCAATGCACTGCAGCGCAAATGTAGGTAAAGATGGTGATACTGCAATTTTCTTTGGGCTATCCGGTACAGGAAAGACAACATTATCTACAGATCAAAATAGAAGTTTAATTGGTGATGATGAGCACGGTTGGACAAGCGAAAATTCAGTGTTTAATTTTGAAGGTGGTTGTTACGCAAAAGTGATTAATCTTTCTGCAACGCAAGAACCAGAAATTTATGGTGCTATTAAAAAAGGGGCTATACTCGAAAACGTCATTCTTGACGATAATAGAAATGTCGATTTTGCAGATACATCGATAACACAGAATACAAGAGTTAGCTACCCCATCTATCATATTGAAAATATAAAAAAACCGTCGGTTGGTAATAATCCAAAAAACATATTCTTCTTAACTGCGGATGCTTTTGGTGTATTGCCTCCAATTTCTAAGTTGACACCAAGTCAAGCTGCATATCACTTCATTTCAGGATATACTGCGAAAGTTGCAGGTACAGAAGCTGGTGTTGTAGAACCTCAGCCCTCTTTTTCGGCCTGTTTTGGAGCTCCTTTTATGCCTTTGCATCCTACTAAATACGCAGAAATGCTAAGTAAAAAGATGAAAGACGCAGGTGTAAATGTATGGTTAGTTAATACAGGTTGGACAGGTGGACCTTATAGCGTTGGAACTCGAATAAAATTAAAGTATACCAGAGCAATGATTAATGCCGTATTGAATGGTGATTTAGGTCTTTATAATTATGAGAATTATCATATCCATTCTGTTTTTGGAGTTGCTCAACCAAGAAGTTGTCCAGGAGTTCCATCAGATGTATTGAGTCCTAAAACGACTTGGAATGATGACGAGGCTTATTATAAAATGGCTTTTAAACTTTCTAATGAATTTAGAAACAACTTTAAGCAGTTTGAAAGGTATGCTTCAGAAGAAATTAGAAGAGGTGGCCCACAGCGTTATTCCTTATAACACTAAGAAAAACTTAGCATAAAAAAAGCGATTCAAAATATTGAATCGCTTTTTTTATTTATTGGGTTAAAGAAAATTATTTTCCTTTATTGACTTGGTCTATGTACTTTTTCAATGCCATAGTCATTGAGGGTGTTTCAGGAGTTGGAGCTGCAATGTCTACACGAAGCCCTTTTGCTTCAACAGCTTTTATTGTTGTATTTCCAAATACTGCTAGACGTGTTTCGTTCTGTTTAAAATCTGGAAAATTATGGAATAAAGATTCTATACCAGAAGGACTAAAGAATACTAAAATATCGTATGTCACATTTTCTAAATCAGATAAATCACTAATTACAGTTTTGTAAAATGTCGCCTGAGTCCATTTTACTCCAAGATTGTCTAAAGTACTTGGTATAATTGGTTTTACCTTGTCTGTAGTCGGCAACAAAAATGTTTCGTCTTTGTATTTTTTGATTAATGGAGAAAGCTCCTCAAAGGTACGCTTACCAACATAAATCTTACGTTTTCTGTAAACTACATATTTTTGCAAATAATAAGCTACTGCTTCAGATTGGCAGAAGTATTTCATAGAATCTGGTACTTTGAAACGCATTTCTTCAGCAACTCTAAAAAAATGATCTACAGAATTTCTACTTGTTAGTATGATTGCAGAAAACTTACTTAAATCAATTTTTTGTTGTCTTATCTCTTTGGCTTCTAAGCCTTCAACATGAATAAACGGTCTAAAATCTACTTTTACTTTTTGACGATCTTGTAAGTCGAAGTAAGGTGAATTCTCAATTTTAGGCTCAGGTTGTGAAACCAATATCGTTTTTACTTTCATACACTAAACGCTTTTTTATCCGAAATAATCTTTTAATACCTTATACAAAATAACATAAGGTGTAATTTCGAGAGCGCAAAGATACAACAAAAAATAGAAAAAATTAGAAAATATAGCTTTTTGATAGAGTCTTAAGAATCTTATAAAACCACTGATATTAACTAATGATAATACAATTAATGATGAATATATTATCAATTTTTTATCTAAACTGCTAAATAATAACAAAATATTGCTGAGTAACAATAAAAGTCCTGAAATATTCTTTTGAGCAGATTTCTGAAAGAGATAAACTTTAATAAATTCAGAAAACTCAAAAAAATAGGCAATAACACGTTCTACAATGGTCTTTAGAATTAAAATAATCGCTGTAATACAAAAAAAAACGAGGTATAAATAATTATCTTCAAATGTGCTACTATCATCTAAAGTTAGGTATGTATGAAATATAAAAATACCTGTGGTGATGGCAAAATTCAGAAATAACAGGCCATTAAAAATATCTAATTTTTTTCGTTCCTTAGCATACAGCTTAATATATCTATCATTCCATATAACAGTCAAAAAATCAATAAATCTAGTTGCAAATAATTGACGTACAGTTACAACAAGAAAAAGGCATCCAATAAGCAGGCTGATGTATAAATCTTGAGTAAAGTATTCTCTTAGCATTGGGCTAATTTAAGAAGAAAAGTCTGAAATATAATTTAAATCCTTAAAGCAAAATAAACAGTAAAGAATAATTCAAAAACTTTACATTTGCTAAAATTACTGAGCCAATGAGTGATGCAATAGTCATCATACCAACATATAACGAGAAAGAGAATATAAAAGCTATTGTAGAGGCAGTTTTTACATTATCTAAAGATTTTCATGTACTTGTGGTAGATGATAATTCTCCTGACGGAACAGCGTCAATAGTCAATAAGTTAATGACTAGCTATCCAAAAAAATTACATCTTTTGTCTAGAGAAAATAAAAATGGTTTGGGTACAGCTTATATTCACGGATTTAGATGGTGTCTAGAAAAAGACTATCAATTTATTTTCGAGATGGATGCCGATTTTTCTCATAATCCTGATGATTTAGTAAGATTATATGACGCAACTAAAACAACAAGTTCTGACGTTGTGGTAGGTTCGCGTTATATCAATGGCGTTAATGTAGTTAACTGGCCGTTGACACGTATTTTATTATCCTATGGCGCATCTTTATATGTAAAGCTAATCACCGGAATGCACATTCAAGACCCAACAGCAGGTTTTGTATGTTATAAAAGACATGTTTTAGAAAGCATTAATTTAGATAAAATAAAGTTTATCGGTTATGCGTTTCAGATAGAAATGAAATTTAAAGCCTATAAAAAAGGTTTCAAAATTCTTGAGATTCCTATTATATTTACAGATCGTATTAAGGGCAAATCAAAAATGTCTGGCGGAATAATTACAGAGGCCATTTTTGGAGTGATTAGTCTTAAATGGAATAGCATCTTTAATAAAGAAAAATAATGAGTAAGCAAACACTTATAAAAAACGCCAAAATTGTCAATGAAGGTCAAATCATTGAAGGAGACATACTAATCGAAGGTAATATTATCAAAGAGATAGATACCTCAATAAGTGTAAAATCTGCTGACGTAAATGTCATTGACGTCGAAGGGAATCACGTATTTCCTGGTATGATTGATGATCAAGTTCATTTTAGAGAACCCGGACTTACTCATAAGGCAAATATTGAAACAGAATCCAAAGCAGCAATAGCTGGTGGGATTACATCTTTTATAGAGATGCCAAATACCAATCCGCAAACCACAACTATTGAAAAGTTGGACGAAAAATTTGCTATAGCTGCAGAATCATCATACGCCAATTATTCTTTTATGTTTGGTGGTACTAATGATAATTTGGAAGAAATTTTAAAAGTTGATCCTAAATCTGTAGCCGGACTAAAACTATTTTTAGGTTCATCAACAGGAAATATGCTCGTAGATAACCCAGAAATATTAGAAAAAATATTTTCGAGTACAGATTTAGTAATTTCTGTACATTGTGAAGACGAAGCTACTATAAGAGAAAATTTTGCTAAGGCAAAAGCTGAGTACGGTGATGATATTCCCATGCACATGCATCCAATAATCAGAAGTGAAGAGGCTTGTTACTTGTCATCTTCAAAAGCTATCGAATTAGCAAAGAAGACAGGAGCACGTTTACATGTTTTTCATTTATCTACAGCAAAAGAAACAGAGCTTTTTACTAATAAAATTCCATTAAAAGATAAAAAAATTACAGCAGAGGTCTGTATACATCATTTGTGGTTTTCTGATAAAGATTATAAAACAAAAGGAAGTCGTATTAAGTGGAACCCTGCTGTTAAAACAGTAGATGATAGAGAGGGACTTTGGAAAGCACTTTTAGACGGTAGAATTGATGTCATTGCTACAGATCATGCGCCACATACCGTTGAAGAAAAAAATAATCCCTACACAAGCGCTCCTTCTGGGGGACCTTTAGTACAGCATGCTTTTGTAGCCATACTGGAACACTACCATAAAGAAAGAATATCTTTAGAAAACATCGTTCAAAAAACTGCCCATAATCCTGCTATTCTGTTTGATGTAGAAAAAAGAGGTTATATAAAAGAAGGTTATTTTGCCGATTTGGTTGTTGCCGATTTAAATAACCCTTGGACAGTTAATAAAGATAATATACTCTATAAATGTGGTTGGTCACCTTTTGAAGGCAATACCTTTAAAAGCAGAATTACACATACTTTTATTAATGGTATTTTAGCGTATAATAATTTCAAGGTGATGGATATTAAAGCTGGCCAAAGATTGACTTTTGATAGATAATGATGAAAAGACTCATAACAATACTCTTTGTGTCAGTTGCTTTTTTAGGATGTGAACCTAACCTAAAGCCAGAAAAACCAGAAAATCTGATTAGTAGAGAAAAAATGGTTGATGTCTTACACGATATGTTTATTGTAAGTTCAGCAAAAGGGATTAGCCGTATAAAACTTGAAAAAAATGGACTTAATCCAGAGCTTTATATTCTAAAAAAATACGACATTGACAGTTTGCAATTTGCAAAAAGCAACGATTACTATGCTTATGATGTAGAAGCTTACAAAGCTATTATTGATAAAATAAAAGAAAGATTAAACACAGAAAAAGAAAAGTTTGTTGCTATTGACAAAGAGGAACAAGAAGAAAGAACAAGAATAAAGGATTCTCTCAAAAAGGCAAAGCAAGTTCAAAAAGCAAATCCTAATTTAGACGCTCTCAAGATCAGTGATTAGTTTTTTAGATCTTTCAAAAAAAGTTCTGATACCTTTTTTATACTCTCATCAATTGATGTAAATTCAAAATCTAATGCTGTTTTTATTTTAGAATTATCGTGTTTGGTAACTGAAGTAATAGTTTTAGCTAACTGTTTTGATAGTTGTCTTCGTTTACCTAAAACTTGATGCTTCAACCAATCTAATCGCCATAAAATATTGAGTTGCCATGGCTTGACTAATTTCTGTTTTGCAGAAACCCCTAATGCGTAACTAGTTTTTTGATTAAAATCCTTAAAAAGTAGATTTTCAGCTACCAGAACATACCTTTCGTTTTTAATATCACTTTCCATGAGCTGAATCATAATATCGCTAACATCTAAAACATCGATATATCCAGAGCCACCATCTGTATAAAAGTTAGGTCCTTTGTAAATTTGCTTAAACAAACTTCCGCTTCCTCCACTTCGCCAAAAACCTGGTCCTAAAATTATACCTGGATTTACAATGATAACATCCAAACCTTCTTGTGAGCCTCGCCAAACTTCGAGTTCGGCTCCATATTTTGTTATGGCGTAAACGCTATTGTCTCCTTCGGGATTCCAAGATGTTTGTTCAGTAATTAATTTTTCAGGATTATTGGTCTGACCAATCGCTGCAATAGAACTAACATAACATAGTTTTTTAATATTATGACTAACACACAGATTAACAATATTAGCAGTTCCTTCAATATTTATTTGACGCAAAGTTCTGTATTTGTCAGGTTCAAAAGAAATAAATGCAGCACAATGATAGACGTGAGTGATGTTTATAAATGCATCTTGAAGTTTTGGAATATCCGTTATATCTGCTTCAATCCATTCGATGGTATTGTATAATGCTTCCCAATTTTTAGAATAGTAAGAAAACACATGCTTAGTAGATTCTAGTTTGTGAGCACGTCTATAAGTTGCTCTTACTTTTTTACCTTTTGTGACAAGGTCATATAATAAATGTGAGCCAACTAATCCTGTGCCGCCTGTAACTAAAATCATAAAGCGAATTTACGCTTTTTTGCATTTGTCTTTTGTCTTTTAAAGCGGAAACATATCTTTGCTACAATAATTATACAATTTAAAGAACTGATGAGTCAGAATTTTGTTGAAGAGTTAAAATGGAGAGGCATGTTGCACGATAGTATGCCAGGTGTCGAGGATCACTTAAGTGAAGCGATGCGAAGTGCTTATGTTGGTTTTGATCCAACAGCAGATTCTTTACATATTGGTAATCTGGTACCAATCATGTTATTAGCACATTACCAACGTTGTGGACATCAACCTTTGGCGCTAGTTGGTGGTGCTACAGGTATGATTGGTGATCCATCAGGTAAGTCTAGCGAGCGTAATCTTTTAGATGAAGCGACACTGAGACACAACCAAGAAGCTATAAAAGCACAATTATCTCACTTTTTAGATTTTGAAAGTGATACACCTAACGCTGCTAAATTGGTAAATAATTACGATTGGATGAAGGAGTTTTCATTCTTAGAGTTTATTCGTGATGTTGGTAAACATATTACGGTCAATTATATGATGGCAAAAGATTCTGTAAAAAACAGAATATCTGCAGAGTCTACTAATGACGGTATGAGTTTTACAGAGTTTACATACCAACTCGTTCAAGGTTACGATTTTTTACATTTATACAAAGCAAATAATTGTACGATACAAATGGGTGGTAGTGACCAATGGGGAAACATCACCACAGGAACAGAATTGATAAGACGTATTGGTAACGGAAAAGGTTTTGCAATCACATGTCCTTTAATTACAAAAAGCGATGGTTCTAAATTCGGTAAATCTGAAGGCGGCAATGTTTGGTTGGATGCCAAGCGAACATCACCTTATAAGTTCTATCAGTATTGGTTAAACTCAAGTGATGAAGATGCTGAAAAGTATATCAAGATTTTTACCTTTTTAGGACAAGAAGAGATTGAAACTATTGTTAAATCTCATAAAGAAGCACCACATCAGCGAGGCTTACAAAAACGATTAGCTCAAGAAATTACTACAATGGTTCATTCTATAGCAGATTTTGAAAATGCTGAGCGTGCATCTAACGTTTTATTTAGTAAAACATTTAAAGCAGATATTGCGACTATTGATGAAGAAACATTCTTAGATGTTTTTGAGGGTGTCCCTCAAGCCGAACTGCCAAAATCAGATTTAGACAGTGGTCTAGATATGATTGCAGCTTTGTCTGCTAAAACAGAATTCTTAAATTCTAATGGTGAAGCAAGACGTGCACTAAAAGAAAATTCTGTGTCTGTTAATAAAGAAAAAGTAAAAGAAGACTACACGATTTCTTCTGACGATTTGATTAATGGTACATACGTTATCCTTAACAAAGGAAAACGTAATACGTACATCATCAAATTCGTCTAAACAACAAAAAAAGTAAGGATTACAAAACCATAAGGTTACAGCCTCGGATATCAGAATTGTTAAAACGACCAATAACCTCAAAAGTATTGTCGACGTGGACCTTGCCAAGGTCTTGAGTTGCAATAAATGCGCACGAATTAATATTTGCCAAATCAATAATATTAATGCCGCCAGATGTTTGATTTGTAGTTACTGATAGTGCATCTTCGGTATCGCGTATTAGGATTTTCATCCAAGGCGGACATTTAAAAATCCCATTACCTTTAGAGTAAGCTTGACTCAACAATTCGGTCATACCATACTCGCTATGTATTTGGTTAACACCAAAACCTTTTTTTAAAGTATTATGAAGTTCAGTTCTTATCAATTCTTTGCGTCTACCTTTCATTCCGCCAGTTTCCATAACAATAGTATGCTGTAAATTAAAATCATGAGTTTCAATTAAATCAAGTAGTGCAAAAGAAACACCAAATAAAAGTGTTTGTTGACCTTTGGCTTCTAGCATTTTTAAAGTGCTAGCTAACTCATCTAAATTGTCAAGATAAAAGCCACTTTCAGGCTGCTTTGATGATTTAATCATATCGTCTGCCATATAAATTAATGATGAACCATCGCGTTCTAAATAAGAAGGTAATAAAGCCAAAATCGCATAATCCTCGATATTATTATAAAAGTGCTGAAACCCTTTTTGGAAGCTCTCTTCATAGACACTTAAATCGGTGACATAATGTTTGCTAGTTACACTTCCTGTTGTGCCAGAACTTGTAAAGGTTTTTTTAATAGAATCTTTAGAACTTAGAACATTATGCGATTTAAAAAACTGAATCGGTAAAAACGGAATGTCTTCAATCGCTTTTATATCTGCTGGATGTTTGTAAAGCAAATCACAAAACGAGCGATAGACCAAGTTATTTTCAAACTGAAAATTGAAAACATCTAAAGCCAGCTTTTCAAATTCAGCTTCAGTAGAAATATTAAAAATACGGTTAGTATCTATCACAAAACAAAATTACGTAAAACAAAAAGCGCCACCAATTGGTAGCGCTTTTTTAGAATGTATTCAATGCAATTATTTAATCACTAATTTTTTAGTGCTTGTTGCATTATCTTGTGTTAATCTTAATAAGTAAACACCAGCTTTTAAGTTAGATACGTCTAATCTGTTGTTAGATATAGTTTCGTTTTTCACTTGTTTTCCTAAAATATCAAATACTGCTACTGCAATCGGAGATCCATTTACAGAAGTAATATTGACGCTGCCAGTATTTGTTGGGTTAGGATATAATGAGAATTCTCTAGTACTAAAGTTATCTGTTGATAATGCTAAAGCAGCCCAAGTTTTTGCAACTCTTAGGCCATCTATTGTAACGTTTGCTATTCCTGAGCTTTGTCTAAATGCAACTGCCGAAATTGTTCCTCCACTGCCAGTATCTGTGGATTCTGGCATCATTGGCTCAGTTCCTGTAGGAGCAGTTAGTACATGCAGATCAGCTTGACCAGATGAGGTGTCAAAAGAAGCAACTACAAGGTAAGTTGTATTTAGAGCATAAGATGTTGAGCCAAATTGAGGACTTCCACCAGCACCAATACCAAAATTAATTCCACCTGCACCATCATCTTGTGCACCTACTCGTGCTAAAAACCCGTTGCTATTGAAGTGCCAGAAGTAGTTGGTGCCATTTACTGCACTAATATTTAGTAGTGCACTCATATAAACTTTGCCTGTTGTTTGTTCTGTAAAAGGTAAGTTAACATCTTCTGAGTTACTTGGAGATAAAATCACAGATCCACCAAAACTAGCTCTAGCATCATAACCATTTAACACAAGACTGTTCTCAGAGTAAGTAACAGCAGTACTTCCTGAGTGATTCTCCCATTCACCAGCAGAAACTGTTGTTAAATCACCAGCTGTAGTTCCGTATTCGAAGTTTTCAGTAAAAGGTAACTCTAATTGTGGATCGCAAATCGGACTTGAGATAAATCTGTTAAAATCACAACCGCTATTTGCAGGATCTCCTATAAAATTTATTACAAGATTAGTGTTCTCAGGAATGCCTGTAACGCTAAATGTTCCCGTAGTCATTGTGTTAAGGTTAGTTCCGTCAACAACAGTTCCGATACCACCAGTATCAATAGTGTAAGTGCTTGTTCCACCATTACTAAAACTCACTACTGTATTGTATGTGTCTCCTGCACCTTCGTTTATAGAATCACAAGTTTCTACTGTACTATCGATGCTTAATACGCATGGAAAAGCTACGCTAAAAGTTATGCTATCGCTATCTAAAGATCCACCTTGATTAAATAATTCTACAGTTACTGCGTAAGTTTCGCCGTCAGCAGTAGATAAAGTATAAGGGGAAGTTTCGTTAGTAAAACTGTTTCCGTTAATAGTGATGTTAGCAAACTCATCACCTTGTGTATTAAAAGTACTCCAAGTAATATCAACACTAGTAGTTCCGTCATTTAAAACAGTAGCATCAGATGGAGCTGTAATAGAAACCGTAGGCATAGCATTCATAGAAATTGTAAATGCTGTTGTGTCAAATGGTAAAACATTTTCCCCACTACCTACTGGGTCTGCATCTGTCCAATTAGAAGGACTACCAATTAATGCTAAATAGTCTGAGAATGAAGAAAATCCTGATCTTAAACCAGTGTAAGCACTTCCATCTGGGGTTCCAGAATCTGGAATAATAACAAATGTACTTCCCACTGTTAGTCCGGTGCCAGTTAAATCTCCATAAACTGAGGCAGTTGTAGTGTTCTGAGCACCTGCTAAAAATGTTGTTGGTGTCACTTCATCAATTCCAGTAAACGCAAATATAGCATCACCACCACCACTTAGGTTTAAACCACCAGCTCCTATATCAGCTAGAGTACCAGTAGACACACCATAGTTTGGATTTCCGTCCGAGTCTGTATCAGTAAATACTACTACTGTACCAGCAGCTATAACTGTAGCTGGTGTAGTCCAAATCAATTGACCTTCACCCGTTGTAAATCCACCTGCTCCGTCGGACTCATTGTCAGTAAAGTAAATTACTGTACTTGGAGCTAAATCTGCAAGTGCAACGATAGCAAAATCGTCATCACCATCTGCATTAAATCCAACAAAGGCAATGTCACCTGTTGACTGCGCAAAAGAAGCAGTAGATATTAAAATTGTAAAAAGTAAAAAGTAAAGTTTTTTCATAATTAATTATTTGTATTTGTAAGAGCTTCAAATATAAGAAGAATATTGGCTTTAAATAAATGATTTAATGCATTTAAGACTCCATTTTACAATTATTTAAAATTAGCTTTTATTAATCCGATAAAGTGTATTTTTAGTCGACAAATGTTAGGTAATTGTTACCAATTTGTAATCTGTAAATTTTCTTTAGGATTATAATTATATTTACCTAAAGTTATAATTCTACTTTATTTTGAAAAAAAACGATATAAAAATTTTATTGGTTGATGACGAAGCCGATATTTTAGAAATTGTTGGTTACAACTTGTCATCAGAAGGGTACCAAGTGACAACTGCCAAAAATGGGGTTGAGGCTATCGAAAAAGCAAAAAAACACAAACCTCAATTGATAATCTTAGATGTCATGATGCCCGAGATGGATGGCATTGAAGCTTGTGAAAAACTAAGAGGAATCCCAGATTTAAGCAATACCATTATAACGTTTTTAACTGCCAGAGGTGAGGATTACTCGCAAGTAGCTGGTTTTGACGCTGGTGCTGACGATTATATTACTAAACCCATAAAACCAAAAGTATTGGTAAGTAAAGTCAAGGCTTTACTTAGGCGATTAAAAGAGTCGGATAATCCTTTGGATACCATTATTAAAGTTGGTGCGCTAGTCATCAATAGAGAAGAATATAAAATCACAAACAAAGGTCAAGAGATAATTTTACCTCGAAAAGAGTTTGAATTATTATCTTTATTGGCAACCAAGCCAAATAAAGTTTTTAAGCGTGAAGAAATCCTTGATAAAGTATGGGGAAATGAGGTTGTTGTTGGCGGGAGAACCATTGATGTACACATTAGAAAACTCCGCGAAAAAATAGGTGACAAATCCTTTAAAACGGTCAAAGGTGTTGGTTACAAGTTTGTAGACTAATGCAAAAATCTTTAAAAAAATCTTACAAGTTTGCTCTTAAAACAGCTGCCTTAATTACCATTTCGGCAACAGTCTTTATGGCACTATTTCTTTATTTTTTTCACACATTAGATAAGGAATTTATAGTCTTTCCTTTTGCATGCTATCTAATTTGTTTTGGAGTTATACAGTATAGAGTAGAGTATTTTATTTACCGACGCGTAAAGAAAATTTACGATGATCTAACACTTTTAGAATCTACAGATTTAAGACAGCAACCCATTACAACAGACATGTCAACCCTTACCAAAGAGATTGACAGATATGCTAGAGATAAAAAAATTGAGATCGAAACACTAAAGGTTAGAGAAGAGTATCGCAAAGAATTTTTAGGAAACGTATCTCATGAGTTAAAAACCCCATTGTTTACTGTTCAAGGTTATATAGAAACCTTACTTGATGGTGCAATCAATGACAAAAATGTAAGAGATAAATATCTAAACCGTGCGAGTAAAGGTGTTGAGCGGTTGAGCTATATCTTGAAAGATTTGGATATGATTACCAAATTGGAAGTTGGCGATTTGAGTCTCGATTATGAGAAATTTGATATTATAGAATTGGTACAAAATGTATTTGATTTGTACGAGATGAAAGCTGCTAAAAAGCAAATTACACTCACATTTGATACAGATTATCCAAATCCAGTATATGTCAACGCAGATAAAGATCGTATTCAGCAAATCTTAAGTAATTTGCTGGTAAACTCCATTAAATATGGTTTAGAAAGAGGTACTACAGAGATTAGTATAGAAAATCTTATAAAAAATAAAGTTATCGTCAGAGTTACCGATAATGGCGAGGGTATTTCTAAAGAGCATATCAGTCGACTTTTTGAACGTTTTTATCGCGTTGATAAAAGTGGCTCTCGAAAAGAAGGAGGTTCTGGTTTAGGACTCTCTATAGTAAAACATATTATTGAAGCACATAACGAAAGAATTTATGTAGAGAGTGAAATTGGTGTAGGTAGTGAGTTTTCTTTTACATTAGAAAAGGCTAAATAACTTTTTGTAATCAATTTCAGAATCCATTTTACTAAATCCTGAGTAATTTTTATTCCATTTTAAATCCGAATAGGAAAAGGCCTCTTGTTTTATTGAAAGAACAATTTTCTCTTGAGATAATTTTTCAGATAAATATAATTGCTCAAACTGTCCTGGCGTGGGAATAAAAACAGCTTTCTTTTCTAGCTTTGCCAAATCCATAATCGTAGTATAACCCGAGCGAGATACCACCAATTGACTAGAGTTAATTGCTGTTTCTAGTTCCTTACTAGTCATATAATTATATATCAAAATATTATTAAACTCAGTAATTTGTTGTTTGTCTTCAACAATACCTCTAATCAGAACAACACTTTCTTTTTTGTCTTTTAGCTCTAAAAGTATTTTTTTTTCAAGTGTAGTACGTTGTGGTTCTGGACCAGATAAAATCACTAAGATATCAGTGGATATATCAAGATTTTGCTTGTTAAACCTACTTAGAGGTCCAATATATTTTATGTTTTCTAATTTATGTTTAGGATGTCCTAGGTCACCACTAAGATTAGGTGTGTTTTTAAAATCAGGAACCCAGCACTTATCAAATTTTTTTATGATGTCTTGATGCCATTTGCTGCTAAGCCAAGTGGTTTTACCACTTAAAACATTTAGTTGATGTGTCATGTAAACAGAAGGAATTCTAGAATGCCTAACACCAAACCTATTGTCTGAGATAATACCCTTAATGTTTTCTAATTCAATTAATTGCTCAACTTGCTTTTTTTCCCTTCTGATAGTTTGTAATATACGTGGTGAGGCTTTTAAAAACTTTAGCTTAAAACCATTACTTTTTTTTGAATATGAGATATTATAAGAAGGAAGTTCAAATGCTTTTAGATGAGGAAACTCTTTTTTCAGTAATTCTAATGCACCACCATCTGACGCAAGGATAGGTTCATGATTATGATGTATAAGAGCATTTATTATTGGTATACATCGTGTAGCATGACCTAATCCCCAATTTAGAGGAGCAACTAAAATCCGTTTTCTTTGCTGTACTTGTTTCAGTATATTTTTGTTTTATAAATTCAAATATGAACAAAGATAAACCTAAAATGTTTCCTTAATTTTGCCGAAAGATTAAATAATTGTGGGAAGTAAAAATAAATTAAAGCGCTTCAAAGAAAACGATACGTTTGAAAACGTGTTTCAGCCAACTAGGGAAGAACTTGTAGAAGGTAATTTTAAGCCAAAAGGTAACTGGAATAAAAATATTTTTAATAATGATAACCCAATAGTTTTAGAGCTAGGTTGTGGTAAAGGCGAATATACAGTTGGATTAGCAAAGCGTTATCCAAACAAAAATTTTATTGGTATTGATATCAAAGGCGCACGCTTTTGGAGAGGTGCAAAAACAGCATTAGAGGAAAATATTCCTAACGCAAAATTTATAAGAACACAGATAGAACTCATTGATCATGTATTTGCAGAAAATGAAGTTAATGAGATCTGGATTACATTTCCTGACCCACAAATAAAATATCAGCGAACAAAACACCGTATGACCAATCTTCAGTTTTTAGAGCGCTATAAAAAAGTGCTTAACCCAAATGGGATAGTGCATTTAAAAACAGACAGTGAATTTATGCATGGCTATACATTAGGATTGCTCCATGGAGCAGGACATGAGGTACAATATGCCAATCATAATATATATAAGCAAGAAGGAAGTCCAGCCGAAGTTACAGAAATACAAACCTATTACGAAAGTCAATATTTAGAGCAAGACAAACCAATTACGTATATTAGATTTCTAATCAACTAACTCTTGAGTATAACTATTCTTTTTTTTCTTGGACTTTTTGTTGCGCTTATAGGAGTTATTCCGCCTGGACTTTTAAATATGACAGCTGCAAAAATAAGCCTTAAAGAAGGTGCAGGAAGAGGTATTATGTTTTCTACAGGCGTCTGTTTGGTTGTTTTCTTTCAGACATATATAGCTGCAATTTTTTCGAGATATCTGAGTAATAGACCTGATGTTGTAGAGATTTTACAACGTGTAGCTTTTGTGATTTTTGTATTGATAACTGTGTATTTTTTGGTGCTTGCCTCAAAACAAAAAGGAGAATCAAATCAAATAGTTGAGGCAGAAATTAAGAGTAAAAAAACACGTTTCTATTACGGAATACTCCTTTCTGCACTTAACGTATTTCCAATTCCGTATCAAGCATACATGACAATCACGTTAGCCTCTTTTGGTATTATGGATTTTGAAAGATTAAGCATTATTACTTATGTAACAGGAGCCGCTATGGGAACATTTGTAATGCTTTATGTTTATATTTTCTTCTTTGATAAAATAAAAAACAAAGCCTTTACCTCTCAAAAAAACATGAACTATATCATAGGAAGTGTCACTGGTTTAGTAGCCTTAATTACCTTCATTAATATTCTTAGAGAGTTATAAATGAAACCCGAAACTGAAAGTTTTTTTGAGCGTGTCTATGAAGTTGCAAAGCTAATACCTTACGGAAAAGTCACCAGTTATGGTGCGATTGCTAAATATTTAGGTGCGGCAAAAAGTGCAAGAATTGTAGGTTACGCAATGAATGGTTCTTTTGGTAAAGATGTACCAGCGCATCGGGTAGTTAATAGAAAAGGCTTGCTTACAGGTAAGCACCATTTTGAGGGTACAAATTTGATGCAACAACTTTTAGAAAGCGAAGGAATTGAGATTATTGATAACCAAATTCAAAACTTGGAAGCAGTTTTTTGGAATCCTTTAGTTGAGTTAGAACAACTATAATTAAAGTATTAAATCGCTTCATTTTTCTTTTCAATTTTCTTAACGAAAAATATAAACTTTTAGCAGTATCTTTGCATTTAGAATAAATCTAGATAAAAAGTGAAGCTTAATAAACAAGATATACTTGACGCATTAAAAACTATTACAGTTCCTGGTGAAGGACAAAATATGGTAGATAGTGGAGCTGTTACAAATGTTGTCACATTTGCAGATGAGGTTATTGTGGATTTGACCATAAAAAACCCAAGTCTTCAGGCTCGAAAGAAAACAGAAGTTGAAATTTTGCAAACTGTTCATCGTAAGGTTTACGAAAAAGCAAAAATCAAAGTAAATATTAAAGTTGAAGCACCAGCTCCTTCACCAAAACAAACCAACGAAATTAAAGGAAAACCAATTCCAGGTATTTCAAATATAGTTGCAGTTGCTTCAGGGAAAGGTGGCGTTGGAAAATCTACCGTAACGGCAAATTTAGCTGTAACTCTTGCGAAAATGGGTTTTAAAGTAGGCATTTTAGATGCGGATATTTACGGACCATCTATTCCAATTATGTTTGACGTTGCATCAGAGAGACCTTTGTCTGTCAATGTTGACGGGAAATCAAAAATGAAACCTGTAGAGAATTATGGCGTTAAGGTCTTATCGATTGGATTTTTTACCAAGCCAGACCAAGCTGTAATTTGGCGAGGGCCAATGGCTTCAAAAGCGTTGAATCAAATGATTTTTGATGCTGCCTGGGGAGAGTTAGATTTCTTATTGTTGGATTTACCTCCAGGAACAGGAGATATTCACTTAAGTATTATGCAAGCATTGCCAATTACAGGTTCTGTAGTTGTAAGTACACCTCAAAATGTAGCTTTAGCAGATGCAAAAAAAGGTGTGGCAATGTTTCAGCAAGATAGTATCAATGTGCCTGTTTTAGGTATTATAGAAAACATGGCTTACTTTACACCAGCCGAATTACCAGAAAACAAATATTATATATTTGGAAAAGAAGGCGCAAAGCATTTAGCCGAAGATTTACAAGTACCATTTTTGGGAGAACTACCTTTAGTACAAAGTATAAGAGAAGCCGGAGATGTTGGTCGCCCAGCAGCTTTACAAACAGCAACTCCTATTGAAGAAGCTTTTGAGAAATTGACTAAAAGCGTTGTAGAGCAAGTTGTATACAGAAACAAGGCTTTGCCTGAAACAGAAGCAATAAAAATTACAACAATGGCAGGTTGTTCTGCCGTAAAAAAAAATAGATGAGTACAGAAGAACTAAAATTAAATGTAGAAAAAGCATTGGATGAAATCCGTCCATTTCTGCAAAGCGACGGTGGTGATATTTCATTACTTTCTATTGAAGAGGATAAGTTTGTTAAGGTTCAACTAGAAGGTGCATGTATCTCTTGTAGTGTCAATCAAATGACACTAAAATCAGGTGTAGAAATGACCATAAAAAAATATGCACCGCAGATAGAAAAAGTTATTAATGTAGAATAACTAATGTGATAAAAATCACATTCTAAAGTGAAGTATATTATTACTTTTGCTTTCAATATTATAATTAAATGATTACAACAGATATAATTATTATAGGTGCTGGCCCAACTGGGCTTTTTGCTGTTTTTGAGGCTGGCTTATTAAAACTCAAATGTCATCTTATAGATGCTTTGCCTCAGCCAGGAGGACAATGTTCTGAGATATATCCTAAGAAACCTATATATGATATTCCTGCATATCCAGAAATTTTAGCTGGTGACTTAACTGACAAGTTGATGGAACAATGCAAGCAATTTGAGCCAGGATTTACCCTAGGTGAGCGGGCAGAAACTATAGAAAAAAAAGAAGACGGAACGTTTATCGTTACAACCAACAAAGGAACGAAACATCATGCACCAGTCGTTGCTATAGCTAGTGGCTTAGGAAGTTTTGAGCCACGTAAACCATTATTAGATAATATTACAGATTTTGAAGATAAAGGTGTTGAATATATTATCAAAGAGCCAGAAATTTATAGAAATAAGAATGTTGTTATAGCTGGCGGAGGTGACTCTGCTTTAGATTGGGTAATCTTTTTAGCCGATGTTGCCAAAAGTGTTACTCTGGTGCATCGTCGTAATGAATTTAGAGGTCATCTAGACTCTGTTGAAAAAGTACAAGAATTAAAAAATCAAGGAAAAATTAATTTAATTACTCCTGCAGAAATCACGGCTATTGTTGGAAATGATAAAGTTCAGGCTTTAGAAATTACAAAAAAAGATGAAGCACCTTTTAATTTAGAAACGGACCATTTTATCCCACTCTTTGGATTATCCCCTAAATTAGGACCAATAGCTAATTGGGGATTAGATATTGAAAAGAACGCTATAAAAGTGAATAATGCATTAGATTACCAAACTAACATTCCGGGTATTTTTGCTATTGGTGATGGAAATATATATCCAGGAAAATTAAAGTTAATTCTTTGTGGTTTTCATGAAGCTACATTAATGTGTCAAGCTGCATATCAGATTATCAATCCGGGTAAACGGTATGTTTTAAAGTATACAACCGTAGCAGGAGTAGATGGTTTTGACGGAACACGAAAAGAAGCACCAAAAGCTGTTGTAAAAACTATTGATTAATGGATAGTAATGATGTAAAAATCACAATCATTGACCGCGATGGTGTAAAACACAATATTGAAGCACCTACGGATATGTCAATGAATCTTATGGAGGTTATTCGTAGTTATGAACTTGCTTCAGAAGGAACAATTGGTGTTTGTGGAGGCATGGCCATGTGTGCATCCTGTCAATGCTACATCAATTCCGAACACGACTTACCAGAAATGCAAGATGATGAAGAAGCTATGTTATCTGAAGCTTTTTACGTCAAAGAAAGCTCAAGATTGGGTTGTCAAATCCACATCTCAAAAGATCTTGAAGGTCTAGAGGTAGAGTTGGCTCCTGAGAGTTAATTCGTGACTTTTTTTTGATTAATTTATGTGCTTGAGTACCTGATTTTGAAGACATTTGTAGATTTTGATGAAACTACGGTAAACAAAAAATGCTTCTCAATATTGGAGAAGCATTTTGTGATATATTGTTATTAATTCCTTTAGAAAACATCTTAAAAGCGTATTTCTTAATATCGCTTATTCAATTATTTAAAGGCATTTAGACCTGTGACGTCTAATCCCGTAATTAACAAATGAATATCGTGTGTACCTTCATATGTGACTACACTTTCGAGATTCATCATGTGGCGCATTATACTATATTCTCCACTTATACCCATACCACCTAACATTTGTCTGGCATCTCTAGCAATTGTCAATGCCATATCTACATTGTTACGTTTGGCCATAGAGATTTGTGCTGAGGTTGCAGTGCCATTTTCGCGCATAACACCTAATCGCCAAGCCAATAATTGCGCTTTGGTGATTTCGGTAATCATCTCTGCTAATTTCTTTTGTTGTAATTGAAATTGTCCAATAGGTTTTCCGAACTGAATACGTTCTTTAGAATAACGTAAAGCTGTATCATAACAATCCATAGCAGCACCAATAGCGCCCCAAGCAATACCAAAACGTGCAGAATCTAAACAGCCAAGAGGTGCGCCTAAACCAGATTTGTTTGGTAGTAGGTTTTCTTTTGGGACTTTGACATTGTCAAAAATAAGCTCTCCAGTTGCTGAAGCTCTAAGTGACCACTTATTGTGTGTTTCCGGTGTTGAGAATCCTTCCATACCACGCTCCACAATTAAGCCGTGAATTCGTCCTTCTTCATTTTTTGCCCATACAACTGCCACGTTACAAAACGGTGAATTTGATATCCACATTTTTGCGCCATTTAAAAGGTAGTGGTCGCCCATATCCTTAAAATTAGTTGTCATTCCACCAGGATTACTACCATGGTCAGGTTCTGTTAATCCAAAACTTCCAATCCATTCTCCAGAGGCTAATTTTGGTAAGTATTTTTGGCGTTGAGCTTCGTTACCGTATTTCCAGATAGGATACATCACCAATGAAGATTGCACAGAAGCAGTACTCCTTACCCCAGAATCGCCTCGCTCAATCTCTTGCATGATTAAACCATAAGAAATTTGGTCTAATCCTGCACCACCATATTCTTCAGGAATATATGGTCCAAAGGCCCCGATTTCAGCTAATCCACTGATAATAGATTTTGGGAATTCTGCTTTTTGGGCAGCTTCTTCAATTATAGGAGATACATCACGTTTTACCCATTCACGGGCAGCGTCACGAACTAATTTATGTTCTTCAGTCAATAATTCGTCTAGATTGTAATAATCAGGTGCTTCGAATAAATCTGGCTTCATAATTGTATGTTTATTTACAAAACAAATGTAACAAAAACGTTTTCAGTGAACAACCAATGCTTTACATTTTAAGATAAAAATCTTTAGTTAGACTGATATAATCTTTGGTGTAATTATGTCTTCCGTTTTCAATGATTAATTCTGAAGTTTCTGTGGTGTCTTTTTGAAATGAAAATTCAATTAAACTTCGCTTTATTTCTGTTTTAGAATTTCCTTTTACATGAAGAATTCGCTTTGGAAACAAATTTACTTTTGAAGCCAAATTGATAAACTGTTGTTCTTCTTTTTGTGGAATCACCACAGAAAATAACCCGTTTTTAGATAGAAGTAGAGCTGCAGCATGTATTAAATGTTTAAAAGGCATAGCATCCGAAAATCTCGCTAAGTCTCTAGAATCATTTTTTGTTTTATAATCTTCAGAATAAAAAGGTGGATTACAAATAATGATATCGTATTTGTCATCTACCTCTTCTATGTATTCTAAAAGAGAAGCGTGATAACAAAATAATCTATCACCCCAAGGTGAATTCTCAAAATTTTCAGCGCACTGTTCATAAGCACTATCGTCAATTTCTATAGCTTCTATATGTTGTGCATCACTACGTTGTGCTAACATTAAAGAGAGAATGCCTGTTCCGGCACCGATATCTAAAACAGAAAACGGACAATTTTTAACAGAAGTCCATGCGCCAAGTAAAACACTATCAGTACCAATTTTCATAGCGCATCGGTCGTGATTAACTGTAAACTCTTTGAATTTAAAAGGGGCTATACTCATTAATCTTCTAGATATAAGTCTATTAACCCTTCAGGGGTATTTACAAATACAGTTTTATTTTTTCTATCAACATTGACAATAAACTCATCATTCATTGGAATTAATATTTCAATGCTGTTTCTATCGATTTCAAACAATGCTTGTGCAGTACTATCATTTACTCTTTTTATAATTCCAACTTCACCAAAGTTCTCATCTGTGATTTTAAAACCAATAACCTCATGGAAATAAAATTTGTTTCCTTCTAGTTTAGGAAGCAAATCAAGAGGTAAGTATAAATCACACTTTAAAAGGGCGTCAGCGTCTGCTTCGCTATCGACATCTTCAAAATTTAAACGTAATAAATCAGATTTATGAAGTTGCGATGATTCAACAAAAAAAGGAACTAAATTACCTCGTAAGTCTATAAATATGGCATCTAAATTTTCGTAAAGTTCAGGTTCATCCGTATCTAACTTTGCTAAAAGTTCACCTTTAAAGCTATACTTCTTTACAATTTTACCCAAATAAAAGCAGTCTTCTTTTTTCATAGAAACACATTAAAATAAAAAAACCCAGACTCTGAAGTCTGGGTTTAAAAGTATAAAAATTAATTTTTTATTCTTCTTCGTTAGATGCTGTAGTCTCTTCACCAACCTCTTCAGCAACTTCTTCTTCAACAACTTCGGGAGTTGCTGCAGCGATACGTGCTTCGTTAATTGCTTTTTCAGCATCTAGTGCTTTTGTTCTTGCATCAGCTTCTGCTTTAGATAAACCATCTGTTTTTGCTTGAACTTTAGCATTCTTTTCTTCTAACCAAGCATCAAACTTCGCTTGTGCTTGTTCTTCAGTTAGAGCACCTTTTGCAACACCACCAGCTAAATGTTTCTTCAACATTGCGCCTTTGTAAGATAAAATTGCTCTCGCAGTATCTGTAGGTTGTGCTCCGTTTTGTAACCATTGTACAGCGCCATCGATGTCTAATTCAATAGTTGCAGGATTGTTGTTTGGATTGTAAATCCCTAATTTCTCTAGGTATTTACCATCTCTTTTTGAGCGAGCATCTGCCGCTACGATCCAATAAAAAGGTTTTCCTTTTTTACCGTGTCTTTGTAATCTAATTTTTACAGGCATAATAATTAATTAGTTGAGGTTCTCGACCTCTGTTATTAATGAGGGCGCAAATATAATATTTTTTTTTAATTTTCAACACTTTATAAGTCCTATATGATTCTCAAAAAAAAAATATACTTTTGATGTCAATCAAACGTTATAAAATCAAATAATTCAAAGAAGATCAAAATGAATAAAAATATAATCTTAATGTTATTGGTGACATTCTTTTTTGGATGTGCAGATAATGTAGAATTTAATAATCCAGCAATGCAAGCTAATTTTGAAGGGCAATCTTGGTTGGCTGTTTCTTTTGCTGCTGATATTGATTTTGGTGGATTTCTTATTGAAGGCAGAAGAGGAACTGAAGTTTTACAGATTATTACCGAAGACGATACAAGAGGTATGTATGACTTAGGTCCAGATACTATATCAGTTGCAATTTTTAGAGATGCCGAAGGGGTTATTTACTCAACAAAAAATACACCTGACCCAAGTGTAACCGTTTTTCCTTCCGATGGTTTGATAATTGTTGAGGATATTGATAATGCAGAACCAAAACGGGTTACAGGCTCATTTAGATTTAATGCTTTTTCTGAAGACGGTTTAAGGTCGGTAAATTTTATAGATGGCGTTTTCTTTAAGGTTTCGTTATCTGGCGGCTTAGAAGCTTTACCGGATTAATTATCACAACTTCATGACAACATTAATAGGGCGACTAAGAAAGTACAAGAATTATATTCTACAGAATCTGCCATTGATTCATTATAAATGAATAAAGAAACGTTGTATTAAGACTTGAATAATTAGTTATTAAAAGCCATATTAAATATGGCTTTTTTTGTTTACAACTGTTTATAACTTTAGTTCAAAAAAGTCTAAATTCTTATTAAGTTTATAAACTAGCTTTTTTATAATAAGAGTCTGATTAACTTTTTGTTTTTCAGACATGAACAAGGATTTATGTATTTAATTTTTGATACCGAAACTACTGGTTTACCAAAGCGCTGGGATGCGCCAATAACAGATACCGATAATTGGCCTAGAGCCATTCAGATAGCTTGGCAATTACATGATACAATGGGTAATTGTATAGAGCATCAAGATTATTTGATAAAGCCTAATGGCTTTAATATTCCTTACGATGCCGAAAAAATTCACGGTATTTCTACAGAACTTGCACTAGAGCAAGGTATTTCTTTGTCACAAGTTTTAGAAAAATTCAACATTACAATGTCTAAGACAAAATTTATTGTTGGACAAAATGTAAAGTTTGATTTAAATGTTATGGGTGCGGAATTTGTCCGTCTAAATGTTGAAAACCCACTACAAAAATTACCGGTATTAGACACATGTACAGAACATACGGCAAGTTTGTGTCAAATTCCTGGCGGACGCTACGGAAAATTCAAATTACCAACCCTGACAGAGTTGCACCAGTTTCTATTCGATACGCCCTTTGGTGAAGCACATAATGCTACTGCAGATGTTGAGGCAACAACACGTTGTTTTTTTGAACTCTTAAGACGAAGAGAGTACACGACAGAGCAACTTGATGTTCAACCTGACTATTACCAAGAATTTGAAGAGAACAACCCTTTACCTATTGAAGGTATAAAGATAAAACACATAAACCTTAAACACGAAAGTGAAAAGATTAATGAGCGTCTTCAAAAAGAACAGTCAGAGGTTGTTCCAAATTCAACCAATAAAGAAGCAGCTTCAAAGCTTGCAGATGCTCAATTTGTGCATTTGCACAATCACTCGCAGTTTTCAATTTTACAATCGACGATTAGTATCACAGATTTAGTCTCTGCTGCAGCAAAAGAAAATATGCCAGCTGTAGCCTTAACAGATCATGGTAATATGATGGGGGCGTTCCATTTTGTGAGTGCTGTTTCCAATCATAATAAATCTGTAAAAACGCAACATGCAGAAGCTGAAGAAAATAGCGAAGAGAAAAAAGGGCAAATTATTAAACCAATTATTGGGTGTGAGTTTTTTGTTTGTGAAAATCACTTAGATAAAACGCGAAAAGATAATGGTTACCAAATTGTGCTACTAGCTAAAAATAAAAATGGCTATCATAATCTGGCTAAATTATCCTCAACAGCATTTACAGATGGATTTTATTATGTCCCAAGAATTGACAAAAAACTGATAGAACAATACAAAGAAGATTTAATCTGCTTGACAGGGAATTTATATGGCGAGGTGCCAAGTAAGGTTTTAAATATTGGAGAGAATCAGGCTGAAGAAGCATTACTTTGGTGGAAAGACACATTTAAGGATGATTTATATATCGAGCTTATGCGTCACAATCAAGAGGATGAAGATCGTGTCAATCCAGTATTAATTCAGTTTGCTCAAAAACACAGCGTAAAACTTATAGGTTCAAATAACACCTATTACGTTGAGCAAGAAAATGCAAATGCACACGATATTTTGCTATGTGTAAAAGATGGTGAAAAGCAAGCCACACCAATAGGGCGTGGACGAGGTTACAGATATGGATTGCCAAACCAAGAGTACTACTTTAAGTCTGCCGAAGAAATGAAGGCTTTGTTTAGAGATATTCCAGAAGCTATCGTAAATATCGAAGAAGTTGTTAATAAAATTGAAGCCTATGATTTGGCTCGCGATGTATTATTACCAGCTTTTGATATTCCAGATGAATTTGAACACCAAGAAGATGTTGCTGATGGTGGTAAACGTGGAGAGAATGCTTTTTTAAAACACCTAACTTTCAAAGGTGCCGAAAAACGCTATGGAAACATCACAACAGAAATTAAAGAGCGTCTTGATTTTGAATTAAGTGTAATTGAAAATACGGGTTATCCAGGATACTTCTTAATTGTTGAAGATTTTATTCGCGAAGCTCGGAATATGGATGTTTCGGTTGGACCAGGTCGAGGTTCTGCAGCAGGTTCTGTAGTTGCTTATTGCTTGTGGATTACAAATATCGATCCAATAAAATATGACTTACTTTTTGAGCGTTTTTTAAATCCGGATCGTGTAAGTATGCCAGATATTGATATCGATTTTGATGACGAAGGTCGTGGACGTGTAATGCAATATGTAATTGATAAATATGGTGCTAATCAAGTGGCGCAAATCATTACATATGGAACTATGGCGGCAAAATCTTCAATTAGAGATACAGCTCGTGTTTTAGATTTGCCATTAAATGAAGCAGATCACATCGCTAAGCTTATTCCGAATATGTCAAAACTTGGAAAGATATTTGGTAAAAGCGAAAAAGAACTTGCAGGTAAATTCAGAGCCGAAGATTTAGAAAAAGTCAATGAGCTTCTAAATATTTCTGATGGTGATGATTTACAAGCCGAAACTGTTAATCAAGCACGAGTACTTGAAGGATCAGTAAGAAATACTGGTATTCATGCATGTGGTGTTATTATTACACCAGGAGATATTACTAATTATGTTCCAGTTTCAGTTGCAAAAGATTCTGATTTATATGTCACACAATTTGATAATTCTGTAGTTGAAAGCGCAGGCTTATTAAAGATGGATTTTTTAGGTTTAAAGACCTTGACACTAATAAAAGACACTGTCAAAATTGTAAAAGCAAAACATAATGTTACACTCGACCCAGAGAATTTTCCTTTAGACGACGAAAAAACATATCAACTCTTTCAGCGTGGAGAAACTGTTGGGATTTTTCAGTATGAATCTCCAGGTATGCAGAAACATATGAAACATTTGAAACCTACGGTTTTTGATGATTTAATTGCTATGAATGCACTATATCGTCCTGGTCCAATGGAGTATATTCCTAGTTTTATACGTCGTAAGCATGGTGAAGAAGAAATTGTTTACGATTTGCCAGAGACTGAAGAATATCTTAAAGAAACCTATGGAATTACTGTATACCAAGAGCAAGTAATGTTGTTGTCTCAAAAGCTTGCAGATTTTACTAAAGGTGAAGCTGATGTACTCAGAAAAGCTATGGGTAAAAAACAAAAAGCAGTACTTGATAAAATGAAACCAAAATTCATTTCCCAAGCTGCTGCAAAAGGTATTGATGAGGAAAAACTTGAAAAAATCTGGAAAGATTGGGAAGCTTTTGCTAGTTATGCTTTTAACAAATCACATTCTACGTGTTACGCATGGATTGCTTACCAAACAGCATATCTAAAAGCGCATTACCCAGCAGAATATATGGCGGCAGTATTGTCTAATAATATGAATGATATTAAGTCAGTAACCTTCTTTATGGAAGAGTGTAAACGTATGCGTTTGCCTGTTTTAGGACCAAGTGTTAATGAGAGCTATTACAAGTTTTCTGTAAATCAAGATAATGCGGTACGCTTCGGAATGGGAGCTATAAAAGGTGTTGGTCATGGAGCTGTTAAAACTATTGTAAAGAACAGAAAAGAAGAAGGTCATTACAAGTCTATTTTCGATCTGGCAAAACGTATTGATTTAAGAGCTGCGAATAAAAAAGCTTTTGAAGGCTTGGCTAACGCAGGCGGATTAGATTGTTTTACCGATACACATCGTGCGCAATATTTTGCTCATGATGGCGATGGTATTACTTTTTTGGAAAAAGCAGTAAAATACGGAGCTAAGCATCAAGAAAATGAAAATTCTGCTCAAGTAAGCTTATTTGGTGAAGCTAGCGGTGTAGAGATTGCAGAACCTCAAGTACCACCATCTGAAAATTGGGGTACGATGGAAAAACTATCTCGAGAAAAAGAAGTGGTGGGTATCTATATTTCTGGTCATCCATTGGATGATTTTAAGATTGAAATGAAAACATTTTGCAACGGCGTAATTGCAGATTTTAATGATTTGGGTTCTATGGTTAACCAAAACGTCAAATTTGGAGGTGTTGTTACCGATGTACAGCACCGTGTGAGTAAGCAAGGTAAAGGTTGGGCAATATTTTCTATTGAAGATTATACAGATAGTTTTGATTTTAGGATTTTTGGAGAAGACTATTTAAAGTTTAGACACTTTTTGGTGCAAAATTCTTTTGTGCATGTGCAAGCACTAGTTAAAGAAGGTTGGGTAAATAGAGATACTGGTAAAAAAGGTGACCCAAGAATTCAGTTTAATAACTTTCAGTTATTGCATGATGTAATGGATACATATGCCAAGAAATTATCGATACAACTTAATGTGAAAGATTTAAAGTCGGATACAATTTCAGAATTACAGGAGATGTTTAGGATGCATGAAGGATCAAATTCTTTAAGCTTTGTAGTTTACGATAATGAGGACAAAATAAAATTGAATATGCCAAGTCGGAAACAAAAGGTTAACATATCTCAAGAATTATTAGACACTCTAAGTGAGCATCACATAAAATATAAGTTAAATTAAAGTTTAAATATCTTATAATTCAAACCAATATAATCATAGTCAAATCAAATATACGCAGTGTAAGGTTTGGCAGAATTTTTGACTAATTTTGTATATCAAATCAATAACATACAATTAAAATTATAAATATTATGGCATTAGAAATAACAGATGCAACTTTTGAAGAGCAAGTATTAAATAGTGATAAACCAGTAATGGTTGATTTTTGGGCTGCTTGGTGTGGTCCTTGTCGTATGGTTGGTCCAATCATCGATGAGATCAGTACAGAGTATGACGGTAAAGCTGTCGTAGGTAAAGTAGATGTAGATGCTAATCAAGAGTTTGCAGCTAAATATGGTGTTAGAAACATCCCTACGGTATTAGTTTTTCAAAATGGAGAAGTAGTGGGTCGTCAAGTAGGTGTTGCACCTAAAAATGCCTACGCAGAAGCTTTGGACGCTCTTTTGTAATAAAGACATCTAAAAGAAATGACAAAAAGGTTTGCCAATTTGGTGAACCTTTTTTAGTTTCGGTAATTCATGGATTTACAAAAGGAGATCAACAAAGCCGATGGCTTTAAAAATTTAGAATTATTAGCCAAACAAGTTGTTGAAGGCTTTATTTCAGGGATGCATAAAAGTCCATTTCATGGATTTTCGGCAGAGTTTGCAGAGCATAAAATTTACAATCAAGGAGAAAGCACAAAGCATATCGATTGGAAACTTTATGCAAAGACAGATAGGTTATATACCAAGCGTTATGATGAAGAAACTAATCTTCGTTGCCATATTGTTTTGGATAATAGTACATCTATGCATTATCCTGAGTCTGCTGGTACAACTATAAATAACCTAAATAAAATAGCATTTTCAGTATTAGCATCGGCGTCACTGATGTATATTCTAAAAAAACAACGTGATGCTGTTGGCTTGAGTATTTACAGTGATAATTATGATTTTTACTCACCAGAAAAAGGAAGTGAACGACATCATCAAATGCTATTAGCAAAGCTAAGTGAGTCAGTTTTGAATAAAACATTTTCTAAAACTACTGAGACTTATAAATATTTACACCGAATAGCTGAAAAAATTCACAGACGCTCATTAATATTTGTATTTACAGATATGTTTCAAACCTCCGAAGATGATGAAAAAATATTTGAAGCCTTAAGACATTTAAAGTTCAATAAACACGAGGTAGTCATGTTTCATGTTTTTGACAAATCAAAAGAACTCACTTTTGATTTTGATAATAGACCAAAACGGTTTGTGGATATAGAAACAGGAGAAACTATAGATTTATTTCCTGATACCGTAAAAGAAAACTATGAAAAAACGGTATCACAATATTTTAAAAATCTAAAAATACGATGCGGTCAATACAGAATAAAATATGTAGAAGCTGATATAAATGCTGGATTTAATCAGATATTGACAACTTACATGATAGAGCGCCAAAAATTTGTATAGATAAACTGATATTTTTGCTTTTTTTATTTGCGGAATTAAAAATGCAGTGTATATTTGCCCTCGCAAATACGCAACGGTCTGGTAGTTCAGCTGGTTAGAATATCTGCCTGTCACGCAGGGGGTCGCGGGTTCGAGTCCCGTCCAGACCGCAAAATTGCAAAAATAGGCTTCAAGAAATTGAAGCTTTTTTTTAAGCAACTTAAAGATGTTGTGTTGTTCTAAGAGAAATCTTAGAGTAGTTGTAAAACTCCTAATCAATTAGGGTTTTACCAATGAGAAGCTTTCCTTTTTTCTGTTCAGAAAATAGGGATGCTTTTTTGTTTTTAAAACTTTCTTATAGCACATTTATATTTGTTTTTATATATAGTTTGGGTATGCTTATCTTTTTTGTTTATATCCCTTTTATTACTATTGCAGGTGTCTCGGAAAATCATTTGGCCACTCTTGGTTTTGGAACGTTGATTATTCTTGGAATTTTTCTTTTTCTTTTGTATCGCATATTTGCGATTTTCAAGTATACACACAGCACGAGATTTTTTAAGCTTATGCTAGTTATATAAAAACGTTTTTTGTTGCTGGCTTTGCTGGGGTTATATTGTTTTTTGGTGCGTTTTATTTACTTGAAAGGTTATTGTAACTACTATTTTGTCGTTTTAAAACCTTCTTTACTTAATAAAAATAGGCTCTTATTATCTATTTTAATACATTTAATCGATTATATATGTTTTTTATCGATAATTTATACATATTATGTTCTTTAGCCATACATTTAATATTCTTAATAAAGGCCCCTAACAACACTTTTTTTAAGAATTTATTTTAATCCATTGACGCTTTTACAATTAGTAAAGGCTCTTCTTGTTTAGTATAATTATTAGAAATTATTCTGATAATAATTGTCAATTGCTTTCCCTCGAGTTTAATTTGACATCAAAATTTGATTGATAACGAACTAAATAAGAGAACTTATGAAAGCTTTAAAAATTTCCCTACTATTAGCAGCTGTTGTTGTACTAACTGTATCTGTAATATCTAAGGATAGTGTTGTAAAAAATGACACAAATACTTATGAGAATTCTAATACGACATATAACCCAATTGCACACGTAAAAAAGAAGCGTGGAGTAGTTTCTAACGGATAAGTCTTTTAAATAGATAAAAATATATAGGCCGATACCAAGTATCGGCCTTCTTAGGTTGTAGCTGTTATGTATTTTATTAACTTTACTAAACTAGTAAATGACAAACATGCTGAAGACCTATATCAAACTTTTACTCTTACTATTATTTTTTAAATCTCAGTCTCAAGGCATATCAGAAAGAAAACTCAAGGATAGTATCCAAACCCTAAGAGCTTTAGTTCAGGATGAAGAGATTGAAATTTCTGATAGAATTGTTTCTGCTGAAAAAGTATCGAAATTTGCCAAGCAGTTAGATTTAGATTCATTACTTCTCATAAACAATCGTAATTTATCCTATCTCTATTACACAAAGGGTTATAGTGACAAATACACGCAAATTAATTTCGATAATTTAAATCTGGCTAAAAAGCTCTCGGATACCTCAGGTTTAGCCACGGCTTATTTTAATTTAGGAGGCATTTACGAGTTCATAAAATTTAAAAACGATAGCGCTTATTACTATTATAGGAAAGCATTGAAGCAATATGATTATTTAAATGATATACCTAATAAAGTGAATTCTTTAATAGCTATTGCAGATATTCAAGATACTGATAAAGACTATATTGGAAGTGAAGAAAATGCTGTATTAGCAATTAATTTTTTAAATATACTTCCTAAGAATGAAGGGAATCTCGATGCTTTATGGAGTTTAAATAATCTGTTAGGAGTTACTTCTCAGAATCTCAATAGGTTCGAGAAAGCTTTAAGCTATCATGATATCGCTCAAGATATAGCCAATAAAATGGATGATGGAGATTATAACGAAACGATTACTATTAATAATAAAGCTAGTGTTTACAGAAAATTAAAAAATTATACAAAGGCACTTGAATTATATAGAAGTCTTATTAACAAAAGAGACGTTTATGAGCCTTACGATAAAACCTTCTATCCTCTAATAATTGATAATCTTGCCTACACAAAAGTGTTATCAGGAAGCAAAGATTTTGAGTCAATTAGTAAAATGCTTTATGAAGCTTATGATATTAGTAAATCATTAAATGATGATATTACCAAGTTAGCAGTCACAATAGATTTATCTAAGTATTATAAATCTAGAGAGTTAAAAGATTCTACATTAAAATATGCTGAAAAAGCATATAAACTTTCAAAACAAATATCATCTAATGATATTTTATTAGAATCAATGATTATACTTTCTGAATTTAAACCTGAAGCAGAAGCGAAACGATATCTCTACGAGCATATAAGATTAACTGACAGTTTACTTAAAGTTGAGAGAAATGTTGGAAATAAATTTGCTCGTATAGAATTAGAGACAGACCAAATTGAAGCAGAAAACGAGCAAATTTCAAAAGAAAATTTCTATTTACTATTACTATCAGGTATATTATTACTATCAGGGATTTTGGTTTACACCATAATCTCTCAACGTTCAAAAAACAAAGAATTAAAGCTTGTTCAGGAACAGCAAAATGCTAACGAGGAAATTTATAACCTAATGCTGGGTCAGCAAGATAAAGTAGAAGAGGCAAGAGCACAAGAGAAAATACGAGTATCTAAAGATTTACATGATGGTATTTTAGGTCGTCTTTTTGGAGTAAGACTTAGTTTAGATAGTCTAAACTTTTCAGATGGAAAAGAAGCGATGATGAATCGCTCTAATTATATTGACCAACTTAAAACCATCGAAGACGATATTAGAAAGATATCTCACGAAATGAATGCAGACTTTGTTTCAGGTTCTGGATTTATCGATATTGTTTCAGAACTTGTAGAGAACCAAACTAAAGCATACGGATTTACGTATGATTTTAATTACACAGATGATTTTAGCTGGGAATTTATTCCAAATAAAACTAAGATCAATATTTATAGAATACTACAAGAATCTATGCAAAATATCTATAAACACGCAGAGGCTAAGCATGTTAAAATTGATATTTTAAGAGAAAAAGATCAGATAATTATTTACATTGTTGATGACGGAAAAGGTTTTGATACTACAAAATCAAAGAAAGGTATTGGCCTCAAAAACATGAACTCACGAGTAAAAGATGTCAAAGGTGAAATCCTATTTTTCTCAGAATTAGAAAAAGGTACTAAAGTACAAGTGAAAATCCCCTATATAACTTAATTAACTTACCAAACAAAAGATGCAAGAACTCAAAATCTTAATGGTAGACGATCATCCTATTATTATAGAAGGATATTTGAATGTCTTAATGGCAACTAAAGCTGAAGATCAAAAACTTGAGATTGACACAGCGAATAACTGTGATATGGCAGAGATAATGATTAATCGTGCATCAGATAAAACACATTACGATATTTGCTTTTTTGACATCAGTTTACCACCATCTCAGGATGGTAAATATACTTCAGGAGAAGATTTAGCTAAACTAGCCAAGAAAATGATGCCTGAGACTAAGATCATTATTTTAACAATGTTTAATGAGTCTTTCAGAATACATAATATTATACGGGAGATTAATCCAGACGGATTTTTAATAAAAAGTGATTTGACCTCTATGGAATTGGCAGATGCTTTTCAGCATATCATAAAATCACCTCCATATTACAGTAGTACTGTGCATAATTTTATAAAGCAAACCTTAACAAGCGAAATATATGTTGATGATATTAATAGAAAAATTCTATATCTTTTATCTCAAGGTATAAAAACAAAAAGTCTTCTCGAGCATATTCCTTTATCTATGAGTGCCATTGAAAAACGAAAAAAGCAACTTAAGATGTTGTTCTCTGTCGAAGATGGAAAAGACGAAACTTTATTAGAGAGGGCAAAAGAAAAAGGGTTTATCTAAAAAATAACCACTTTTTAAGATACAATTAAGCACTTGAAAGTATTATCGATAAAAGAAACTACGGTTTTTCCACACCAAGTCTATGGTTTTTCCGTAACAAAAAGTCAATAAGCTTATTTAAATTTGTACTAGTCAACAAGAATTAATTAATCCCTCAATTAAGTTATTGTTGAATTAATAGCTTTAAAAACCTGATAGACCATCGACCGATGATTATTCTATTAGGTTTTTTAATTCCTTAGATCCAGCTTCCATATTGCCCAGCAACTTTTGATATAAATATTCCTAGATAAACTATCGCAATTATAAATTTTAAAAACGTTGAAGTTACAAAACCTATAAACGAACCAAATGCAGCTTTAGTAGCTCTATTTACATCATTTTTATGCATAAGCTCACCTATAATTGCTCCAAGAAAAGGGCCAATAATAATTCCGAACGGTATTGGAGATAAAAGCCCAACAACCAAGCCTAATGATGTACCAATCATTCCAGATTTACTACCGCCAAAACGTTTTGTACCCACTACGGGTATGATATAATCGAGTATAAATATTAAAAGGGCTACTATAAAAGTGACTATTAGAAAAGTTTTACTAATAGTTACTCCATCTGCGTAACTCAATACAAAAAGTCCTAACCAACTGGTTAATGGTCCGGGTAAAACAGGTAAAAAACTCCCTGCTAACCCAAGAAGCATTAATAATAAAGCGCTTATGATAATTACTATCTCCATATTTTTAAATATTCTAAATGATATGACGCTTAGTTGTACTAAAAGTTACAATCCTTATGATGCGACTTCCATATATTTGATTGGTGCTTATTTCGAAAAATTGAAAGATTTTGAAAAAGCCGAAGAATACATCGGTAAAACTTTAAAGCTACAAGATATTCCTTTTAAGAATGAGTGACGTATCATAGGGCAACCTTCAGAAAATATATCTTAAAGAATTAAAAGAAAAAACCTTTTTAAATTGAGACTAGTAAGCACTTAAAACAAAGACTGTTTAGCATCTTTTAATGAAAAATTGTACTTTTCCGTTTCAGATGATGTTAATGAAGCGTTTAGTTGTTTTTATTGCAATACTCTTAGTGTCTTGTGACTATTTTAAGAATAGAAAAGTCAATACAAAAGATATTGTTACTCAAGAATTAGAGACTATAGATTGGAATGCTGTGGATGAATATCCTAGTTTTTCAGTATGCGATTCTGTCTCAGAAAAAATTAAAAGAAAGTATTGTTTCGAAATGACCATATTAAATCATGTGAATAGCTATCTCTCCGGGCAAAGTATTGTTGTTTCTGAAGATGTGGAAGACACTATCGCTATAAAATTAGGTATTGATAAAGCCGGTAAAATTTCGATATTAAATATTAAATCAAAGCCAGAAACTCTTCTGGTCATCCCAGAAATAGATAGTTTATTATATGGTAGTATTAATATATTACCAAAAATATTTCCTGCTGTAAAAAGAGGGCAACAAGTCAATACAGAGTTTGTATTGCCTGTTGTTGTTTCTATCAAATAATAATTACCTAAACTTTATAGCAAACTTCTGCAGTAAACGCAAGGCTTCTACATACAACCAAATTAGTGTAGCTAATAATCCCCAAGTCGCTAACCACTCTTTTTGTTTTGGGGCTTTATTTTTATAACGCTCGATATAGTCAAAATCCAAAAGCAATGCAAAAGAGGCAACTATTGCTGCCAAAATATTAAAGCCTATTGCCCACCAAGATGTACCCCAGATAAAAGTTCTGATATCAAAAAAACTAAGAATTAAAGATGTTAAATAAACAACCATAATGCTTGTAGTTACTGTGATAATAACACTTCTTACTCTTTTAGTAACATCTATAATATGGGTTTGGTAAAGTAATAACATTACAAAAAAAGTGACGATTGTAACACCAATGGCTTGATACGGTAATTCGGAAAAGTGCTTGTGTGCATAAGCAGAAAATCCACCAAGAAAAAATCCTTTTGCAATGATGTAAAACGGAACCAAGAAACCAGCCCATTGTGTTCTGAATGAAATAATAATACTAATTACAGCAGCAGCTAACATACCACCAAGGGTAAACCACCCTGTATCCATACCTTCAACACTTAATTTCCAGATGTAAGACGTAATTGCGGCGATAACCAAAATCCCAATAAGTGATTTTACAAAAATTCCAAAAACAGTCATTTTCTTTGACGAATCTTTACCGTCATCCCAAAAATAGTCGTTAAATATAGGGTTTGAAGTACTAGAATTTTTTAGACTCATATACTATAAATTGAATTTATAGCCAACCATAAAATCAGCTGGAAAATTATCATTATTATCCAGTCCAAAAGAAAAGAAACGATCATATAATATAGAGATATAACCATTGTTTGAAACTTTAATATCGGCACCAATCCCAAATATAAATGGCACATCAAACTCAGTTTCGTTACGGCGTAAATCTGTACTATTATTTGCTGGATTAGTATCTATTATATTCACAGTATAACTATTTAATGAAGCAAATCGAGTTTGTGCATATAAGTTGAAGCGTTCTTTTCTAAAAAAACGTATCCGATAACCCAAAGAAACTTCTGTGCTTTTATAGTCACTACCAGAACCAAAAGTTTGCCTTACCTGTAATATTCCAGAATGCAGTGGGTCATTAGTATCACCATATAATTCTAATTCTGTTGCTAACTGAAAAGAAGATTGGTCACCAAGATTTTCTACTAATGGATGATTGGTAATTCCACCAAAAAACCCTAGTTTAAAGTTAATTTTTAAGTTTTTATCATTGATATTATAGTCTATATCAACACTTTTATTGTATTCATCTATGAAACGTTTTAGGCTTCCAGTTGTGAGTTTTACATTTTCAGCAGAGTTACTTAATGTCAAACCATTTAATACGGTGATATATTCTTTATTAAAACTTCGACCGTTTCCTTTAGTGCTTTTTAGTTCAGTGATTACACCATCTCTTGTTCTAACAAAATATCGATATTGATTGTTTTTTATGGTCCACAGTAAATCTAAATCACCTTCGACTTCAGTTCTAAGTTCTAAATTTTCGCCTTTGACGTTATAGATTTTTTGTGCAAATCCAACACTCAAAAAAGCGAATAATACATAAAATAGAATGATCTTTTTCATAGTTATAGGTTTTATGTTTTAGGACTTTTATAAAACTAATAAAAATATACGTAATTCTTTACCTTTTAAATGTTCTACCTTTCCATTTAAAAGATAAAAAGGGAAGTATTACTGTTATGTAAATAGTAATAAATGGATAAATAAAACTAGCAAATACGTAGGATAGTAAAACAGGTTCTTGTTTGTAAAAACGGGCAGTTTTAAAAATAAGTAATAAGTCAATACTAAACTTAATAAGGAATAGTAATACTGCAGTTTTTCCTTGAAGAATTTCTAGAATATAAAGAGGAATTACACTTACCATAACCAAATTGGTCAATAAAACAATCAAACCTAAAAACTTTGGAAACAAAGATTTGTAACTAGTCGTCTTTGATGCCCATCGCAAACGTTGTTGCAAATATTCTGTAAATCCATTGGTCACTCTTGTTGTGACAATGGCATTTTCAGATTTTAAAAAATAAACCTTTGAATTATCCTTTTCTAATAATTTTTGAAGTAAAAACACATCGTCTCCACTGGCTATGTTGTCATTGCCTTCATAACCATTGACCTGCTCAAATCCATTTTTTGAATATGCGAAATTTGCACCATTACACATCAAAGGTTTTTTTATACCAAAGCTGCCAATAGTAGCACCTTGTAAGCTCAAAGTATCCAAGATTTGAAAACGAGTAAAAAATGAAGAAAAGCCTGTAAATTTAACTGGTCCAGCAATGGCTGAAGCTTTGTGTGATTGAATAAATTCATCGTAACTATCCAACCAGTATTTTGATAGCACACAATCTGCATCGGTCGTGATAATCCAATCGTATTTTACAATTTTTATGGCTGTGGCAATAGCATCTTTTTTGGGTGAATTAGATGTTCTATGATTTTTAATTATTTTAATATGTTGACTTGAATTGTTTCGAGTTTTTTGCCGAAATATTTCAATAACTTTTAAGGAAGCATCTTCAGATTCATCATCAACTAAAATAACTTCAAAATGCGAATTGGGATAGTTTAAATTCTCAATGGATTTAAGAAGTATTGGAAGATTTTCAGCTTCATTTCTAAACGGAATAATAACTGAAAATTTTGTTCTAGGTTCTAAATCCTGAAGCGTAAAATCTTTAATTTTATTAAAACCATTGTTAAGCCAACTAATAAGAATGAGGTAAGTAAGAACGATTATGATACAAATACTAGCCAACATTAATCAGAAGCTTTTGGGACTTTAAAATTTAGAACAAAATAGCTTCCAAACATACTCGGTAAAATAAAATTAAGTAACCACATCAATGTAGATATACAAAGTATAGTTAACTCGTTAACACCTAAAAAGCTGAATAAATATACAGCTGCACCGGTTTTAATTAACACATCAAAAACAGCTAAAGAAGGAACGATTGAAGCTAATAAATACGAACTACTTAATACAATCATCGCAGATTTGTAATCAATATCGACACCAAATATTTGTAAAAAAAAATAAAATTGGAATGAGAATATCAAATACCTAATAAATGATAAACCTAAGTTTGATATATGAATTCTTTGAGGTAGATTTTTTATAAATTCAATAAGACGCTCTATAGAAAAGCCTTTGATTTTAAAACGAGATCGCTGTAGCCCAAAAATCGAAAATGATACCACAATTACTATGATTATAAATATTCGAAGGATCTTTTGATAGTTTAAGTCTAAGTCATAAGTCGAATAAAAAATTACTACTCCTATAATTCCTAGTATTGTCGTTATTGTCATCTGACTAACATTACCCATAAGATTTAGAAACACAATTCGTTTTCTATATTGTTTTTCAAAATAAATTGCTTTAGCGCCATAATCTCCAATACGGTTTGGTGTAATGAGAGAGGCAGTTAATCCACCAAGACTTTGCTCTAAAGCTTCAAAAAAAGATATTTTTTTAATTGTACTGACTAAAATTCGCCATTTTAAAATCTCAAAAAACCAGTTAAAAATGGTTAAAAAGAGTAAAAAAACAATGTTTTTGGTCGAAAAAGCATCAATTTTGGTTAAAAACGAGATAAATTCAGAAAAATCAAGATTCTCATTATTTAGTAATTTGTTGTAGATGTAATAAGATGCGCCAACTATTATACTTAGTTTAATTATCGCAATAAAGAATTGCTTAGATTTGTATGAGAGCTGTCCGTACACATTACAAATTAAATCAATTTATAAGACTATGCGATCACAATTTTTAAAATACATTTTAGCGTTTCTTATTTTGGGTAATGTTCATGCGCAACGAAAAGAGATAAGTACTTGGAGTGCTCAAATTTCTTTAGGTGTAAACTCCCCATCAAAATCTGGCTTTATCGCATCAGCACCTGCACAGAATTTAAATTTACCAACAGTAAATTTAGGCATACAACGTATGTTTAGTAGAACTTTAGGTGCAAAATTAGATTATGGTTTTAACCGTTTTAAGAGCGAAAGCGATACCCAAGAATTTAAAGTTAATTACTCAAGGATAAATGCTCAATTGGTTTACAATCCATCAGAGTCATTAAACTTTTTGCCACAACCAATGCAAGTTATTGCTCATGCAGGACCAGGATTTTCTTTTGCAAAACCATTAGGAACGTTAGATAATAATAAACAGTCTTATCTTAATTTTAATTTGGGTTTTGAAGTGCATTATCGCATCAATAAAAAAGTGACCTTATACTCAGACATATCTTACATCTACGGTTTTTCAAAATTAGAAGATTACAATCCCGAAATATTGGGTTTAGGCGCGTTTAATGGAAATGTGATTAATCTTTCTTTTGGAGTATCAATTGCCTTAAGTGGTTGTTATTATTGCGAATAAATTTATGGCAAACGAAAAAATAATTTTAGGCATTGACCCAGGAACAACCATTATGGGATTTGGACTCATAAAAGTGGTAGGTAAAAAAATGGAGTTTTTACAGTTGAATGAATTACAACTCAAAAAATACGATGACCATTACTTAAAATTGAAGCTGATTTTTGAGAGAACAGTAGAACTTATCGATACACATCACCCAGATGAGATTGCCATCGAAGCTCCCTTTTTTGGTAAGAATGTACAAAGTATGCTCAAGTTAGGTCGTGCACAAGGTGTAGCGATGGCAGCAGGTTTGTCACGTGAAGTACCAATTACAGAATATGCACCAAAGAAAATTAAAATGGCTATTACCGGAAATGGTAATGCCAGTAAAGAGCAAGTCGCTAAAATGTTACAAAGTATGTTAGGTCTAAAAGAACTACCGAAAAATTTAGATTCTATGGATGGTTTGGCTGCAGCAGTTTGTCATTTTTATAACGCTGGTCGCGTTCAAGTTGGTAAAAGTTATTCTGGTTGGGCGAGTTTTGTGAAACAAAATGAAGGACGAGTTAAGAAGTGATTTCATGTCAAGAAAGTTTCAAATAATTCTCTATTCAGTTTTAATATTAGGTGTCTTAATTCTTTTTAAAGTAACTGATGAAAAAAGACAAATTTCTAGAAATGGTGAGACTGTAGAAATATTAGTGATGAAATTTCCAGATTGTGCGTACGAAGGAAAATACGATACTAAACCTAATATAAGATTCAGTTTAGAAGGTGAAACCTTCAATAAGAGCATTAAAAGTAAATACTGTAGACTTCTACATAGAGATTATTTTAGTGAAAACATTAGAGGAATAAAAGTTTTGACCAATAAAGAGAGAAGTCTTTTTGTCTTTCCATATGAAGAGTTTACTACCGAAATGATATGTTTTATTTTAATTGAATTAATTTTTCTTTTTTGTTTATTGAAAGTAATATTTAGTAAAGAAAATAGCGAAGAAGAAAATGAAATTAATCTAGAAATAGAAAACTAAATGTCAGGCATCTACATCCACATACCATTCTGTAAACAAGCCTGTCATTATTGTGACTTCCATTTTTCGACATCTCTAAAAAAACGAGACGAAATGGTTGAAGCTTTGGCTAAAGAAATAGAACTCCGTAAAGACGAATTTAAAAACATAATCGTAGAAACTATCTATTTTGGAGGTGGCACACCTTCGGTTTTAAATAATAAAGAATTAGAGTTTTTAATAGATACAGTTTATAAAAATTATAATGTATCTAATGACCCTGAAATTACATTAGAAGCAAACCCAGATGATTTGTCTAAAGACAGAATTATCGAGTTATCTAAAAGTCCAATAAATCGTTTAAGTATAGGTGTTCAGTCTTTTTTCGAAGACGATTTAAAATTGATGAATCGTGCACATAATGCGCAAGAATCAAAAAATTGTTTGGCAGAAGCTGTAAAATATTTTAATAATATTTCTGTGGATTTAATTTATGGTATCCAAAATTCAACCAATAACAGATGGCTTCAAAATATCGAAACTGCATTAAGTTATAATGTACCACATATTTCAAGTTATGCCTTAACTGTGGAGTCTAAAACTGTTCTAGCATCTTTTATCGAAAAAGGTATTATGGATGATGTCGATGATGAGTTAGCACACGAGCAATTTCATATTCTAAAGGACAAGTTAGAGGCAGAAGGTTTTATACATTACGAACTGTCTAACTTTGCTAAAGAAGGATTTTTTAGTAGAAATAATTCAGCATATTGGCAAGGCAAATCTTATATAGGGATTGGACCTTCGGCACATTCATTTAATGTAGAAGAACGCGGATGGAATGTAAGGAATAATTCAAAATATATCAACGCCATTCAACAGAACAAACTTCCAATGGAAGTCGAGACTTTAACTAAAACTGATCAGTACAATGAATATGTTATGACAGGTCTCAGAACCATTTGGGGTGTTTCCCTTGTAAAAGTTGAAAGCGATTTTGGATCTCTTTATAAAGATTATCTTTTAGAACAAGCAGAAGTTTTTATAAATCAGCATTTATTGTATATTGAGGATATGCATATCAAAGTCTCAAAAGAAGGGCAATTTCTGAGCGATGGTATTGCTTCAGAATTATTTAAAGTCAACACATCTTGATAGCAACAATACAATACAACTCCAGAAAATTAAAAATAGATTTATCCAATCCCTTAGATATTTCTATCCCAATTCGTGATGGCAAAAAAAATGTCAATGCCTGGTATATCGGACCTCCAAAAATTGAACCAGAACAATTTGATGGTGATATTGTAAGTGTTTCTAAAGGTGCTTCTGTAAACTTTAATACCATTACGTTTAACCCACATTCTCACGGTACACATACCGAAACCGTTGGGCATATTGTGTCGGAAAAATATTCAATAAATAAAGCTTTAAAACAGTTTTTCTTTTTGGCAGAAGTAATAACTGTAGCTCCGGAAAATTTTGAAGAGGATGCAGTGATTTCTGCAAAGCAATTACGCTTTGCTATTGGCAACAAGCAACGTGAAGCAATAGTGATTAGAACGATTCCTAATCAAAAGGATAAAAAAACAATGCAATATTCCAATACCAATTGGCCATATTTGACTCAGGATGCTATTGCATATTTGGTCAAAAAAGGCGTAAAGCACCTACTCTTTGATCAACCAAGTGTCGATAGAGAAAAAGATGGTGGTGAGTTAAGCTCACATCACACTTTTTGGAACACAAATGGGAATATCAGAAAAGATGCCACTATTACTGAGTTTATTTATGTATCCAATAAAGTTGACGATGGTTGTTATATGCTTAATCTCCAAATTGCACCATTTGAAAACGATGCTACACCAAGTAAGCCTATTTTGTATAAAGTTTTAGACTAATCAGAGAGCCATATGGGAACATTCCTCATTATAATCATTAGTGTTTTAGTCACTTTAGGTATTGTGACATTAGTAAAGCAGTCGCTAGGACAAAAGAAAACTAATGAACAATCAATTATCTTATTAGATAAAATAAAACGTGTTTGCAAATTCATCACAGTCGAAGGTGATTTTGCCGAGATATACCATTACGAAGATGTTAAAGAAAAATTTTTAAAACTTATATCTAGCAAAAAGAAAGCTTTAGTCGTTATAAACGCCAAAGCGCATGTCGGTTTTGATTTAAGTAAGTTAAAAATGGATGCCAATGCTACCACTAAAAAAGTCGTATTGACTCACTTTCCCCAACCCGAAGTTTTGTCTATCGAGACGAATATTAATTATTACGACAAAAAGGATGGTATGTTTAATAAATTTGAAGCTTCAGATTTAACAGAACTACACGCCAATGCAAAAGCACACATACAAGAGAAAATTCCTGAAAGTGGTTTGTTTAATGTCGCTCGAGGTGAAGCTTTAGAGGCGATTCAGTTAATAGAATCTATAGTTGAAACTATTGGCTGGAAATTAGATTATTCTGCACTTATGATTGAAAATAAAAATAAGAAATTGATAGATGAAAAATAGACTAAAGAAAAAACATGTCTACTACGGTATCTTAGTTGTATTGGTCTTCCTTATTCAAAGCATTTACTATCCTGATATTCCATTAGAAATACTTAAAGGTAAATATGCAAATGAATTTTCTAAATTTATTGAGATAGATGGAATGAAAGTTCATTATAGAGATGAAGGCAAAGGCTTTCCTATAGTACTAGTTCACGGCACTGCTGCTTCATTACATACATGGGATAGTTGGTCAAAAATACTTAAAAAAGATTATAGAATAATACGATTAGATTTACCAGCTTTTGGTCTAACAGGAGCAAACGCAACAGGAAATTATTCAATATATAACTACACTGAATTTCTTAATCATTTTTTAACCGAACTTAATATTGATAATTTTCATTTAGTAGGAAATTCTTTGGGAGGTAATATCGCTTGGAATTATGCCGTAGATTACCCCGAAAAAATTGAAAAATTAGTATTAGTAGATGCCAGCGGTTTGCCAACATATAAAAAGCAACCATGGATTTTTAAAATGGCAAAAACTCCAGTTTTAAATTCACTTTTTCTTCACCTTACACCCAGAAGCATCATAAAAAAGAATTTAGAACAAGTATATGAAGATGATACTAAAATAAGTAATGAATTAATTACTCGATATCACGATATGGCTTTAAGAGAAGGTAATAGACAGGCCTTTATTGATAGAGCTAAGACAGATTTTAAGCTAAATTCCACTATTCACATAGAAAGACTAAAAAGTCTTAAAAAAGAAACATTATTAATTTGGGGTGAAAATGATTTATGGATACCATTAGATAATGGTAAACGGATGAATAGTTTAATTAAGTATTCTAAATTAGAAGTTATTAAGTCTTCTGGTCATGTGCCAATGGAAGAAAACCCAAAAGAAAGTCTTGATATTTTAAACAAATTTTTAAATGAATATTGAAGACTATAGAAATTATTGTATGAGTAAAAAGGAAGTGACTGAACACTTCCCTTTTGATAAAGATACCTTAGTGTTTAAAGTCTGTAATAAGATGTTTGCTCTAGCTTCCCTAAAAAAATGGGAAGAAAGAAGTGCCTTTATTAATTTAAAATGCGACCCTGAATATGCACAAGAATTACGAGCAGAACACGAAAGTATTAAGCCGGGTTATCATATGCATAAACAACAGTGGAATTCAGTATATATTCATACACAAGAGCTATCTCCAAAATTAATAACATCATTAATAGATCATTCCTACGATATGGTGGTTAAAAGCTTACCAAAAAAAGTCAGAGATACCCTAAACTAGTTCACGATAGTTACTAGGTGTCATCCCTTTTATATATTTAAATTGTCTATTAAAATTAGCTATGTTTTTAAAGCCAGAATCATATGCAACAGCAGTAATACTCTGATCAATATCTTCTCTAAGTAGCTTGCATGCATGTTGAATACGCAATTCATTTAAAAATTCGAAATACGTTTTATTTGTACGTTTTTTAAAGTATTTACAAAATGACGTTTTAGTCATGTTGCTTACGTCTGCTATTTGGTCTAATGAGATATAGCTTCTAAAATTAGATATGGTATAATCATATACAACTTGTAAACGATTGCCATCAGCCAAGCTATAGTTTTTTTCGTAAACAAATGAGGAGAGCTTTTTGTGATTTTTTGTCGATGTAGCTCTAATTAATTGAAGTAAAATAATGAATCGCTCTAACTTCTTTGATGTTTTTAGTTGAAGAAATAAAGCTTCAATATCAGAAGTATTTGTGTCAATTTTAAAACCACGAACCATTCGATTAAAAAAAGGTTTTAAAATTTGAAACTCACTTAATGTAAAAAAGTTTTTGCCTAAGGAATCCTTTGTAAAAAACAGACTCAACATTTTAGATGTTTTCCCCGTCGAAGTATCACTTTTAAAAACGTGTGGTAAATTTCCACCAATAACGATAGTATCTCCTTGTTTATATGTGTTAATCGTATTGCCTACAATCAGGGTTCCTTGTCCCTTTAAGATATAGCTAAGTTGTATTTCTTCGTGTTGATGTAGTTTGTTATAAAAATTTTTACCAACATCTTCTTGATAGATAAGAACAACGTCCTTCGGTTTAGAAATTTTAAAAGGGAAAACTTTCATGATACTAAATTATTCTTTTAAAATCATTTTAAAAAATAATTGGACAATATAGTATTGATAAAGGATAAAAAATCACTAAAATCAAAACGTATTAAATTATAAGTTTATAAAAAATAAAATCTATAAAATGAATTTAAAATGGGAAGGCGTTATGCCAGCGGTATTTACTTGGCTGAATGAGTCAGATTCTAGCGCTCTTGAAATTGATTTTGATACAACACAAAAACAAGCTGCAGGAATTTTAAAAACTCAAGGAAAAGGTGGTAGCAGAATGAGTGGACTTGTTGGTTCTGGTACTTTAGGTGAGAATAGCTACCTAAATACTAAACAGCGTCTTTCCTTGCTTAAATCTCTTTCTGAGGTTGCTAAAGAATACAGCGTTCCTTTAATCAGCGGAGCTTCAGCAGAAACTAAGTATGAACTTGCCAAAATTATTGAAGGACTTTCAAAAGTCGGAGTTGATACAGTCATGGTTATGCCACCAAAAACCAAAGCGATTCCTTCTGAAAAAGAAATGTATGAGTACTATGAACTTTCTGAAGCAACTGCAAATGACGTAGGTGTAACAATTATGCCTTACAACAATCCTGACGCGGCAGGGTATCATCCGCTCTCTACTGATCTTCTTATAAGACTTGCTGTTCTTCCTAAAGTAGTTGCTCTTAAAATATCGACTGTAGATGTTTCAATTATTGAAACTTTAATGCTAGAGAATAAAGATTTAAAAATTTTGGCAGGCGTGGATACAGTTACTGTGCATGCAGGTCTTGCTGGAGCTTGTGGCGGGATTACAGGTGTGGGAACTATCTTTCCAAAAGCAAGTATTACTATGCAAGAGTATGTTTTAAATGGAGAATGGGCTGAAGCAAATAAAATTTCTCAGGCATTAAATACCTTATCTTATCTGGATGCTCAGCCATTGCTTATGGAATACCTTAAGCTTGCTATGGGAATTCATCATAGTGATGTTTCTGGAGGTCTGCGTACCTTTGGTAAGAAATTAACTAAACAGCAAATTGACGATGTCCGAGCTAGATATATTCTGGCAAAAGAAAGACTTGAAGTTCTGGACTTGATAAGTTAATATTTTGCAATTATTTAAAAATTAAAAAATGAGTAAGTTTTATTTTTACAGAAGGTAAAATATAGATTTTTTAAAACGTTTATCATAATTCTATAGATGGTATTGAGAAGAGCTTTTTCATTTCAAAATATTGTCAAAGAATAACTGATAAATGACTAAATTTAAAAGGCATTTAAGAAATAAATAAATATGATTACAGGTAAAAATTATATAGGAAATCAATTATCTGCAAAAGGTAATAAAGCTTTCAAAACATTTAACCCTTTGTTGAACATAGATAATCAATGGGAAATAACAGAAGCATCTAAAGAAGAGATTAATCAAGCTGCAGATTTAGCAAGCGAAGCTTTTAGAGCATATTCTAAAATTTCAGGGATAAGAAAAGCAGAATTTTTAAGAACAATAGCTGACGAAATTGAAGCTTTAGGAGATAAGCTTTTGGAGGTATATTCCTCAGAAAGTGGATTACCAAATGGACGAGCAATTGGAGAACGTGGAAGAACTCTAGGGCAGTTAAGAGCATTTGCAAACCATATTGAAAATGGAAATTGGGTAGATGCGTCAATTGACACGGCTCAACCTGAGCATAAGCCTATGCCAAAAGTAGATTTACGTAAAATGAATGTTGCTTTGGGACCAGTTGTGGTTTTTGGTGCTTCAAACTTTCCTTTTGCATTTTCGACTGCAGGAGGAGATACTGCTGCTGCATTAGCAGCTGGTTGTCCTGTGATTGTAAAATCTCATCCCATGCATGCAGCAACTGGTGAAATGGTAAGTAGTGCTGTTATTAAAGCAGCCAATAAAACAGGAATGCCGAATGGCGTATTTTCGAATCTAAATAGTAGTGGTATTGAAGTTGGGCAAGAATTAGTCAAACATCCAAAAGTTAAAGCTGTTGGTTTTACGGGAAGTATTCGAGGTGGTAGAGCATTGTACGATTTAGCTGCAAACCGCGATGAACCTATCCCAGTTTTTGCTGAAATGGGCAGTATTAATCCAGTTATTCTATTGCCAATAGCATTGAAAAATAGAGCTGAAGCTATTGCAAAAACTTATGCCAGTTCAATCACTTTAGGAACAGGACAATTTTGCACAAATCCAGGCCTAATAATTGGTATAAAATCTGAAGGACTAACAAATTTTGTTGATACTTTAGCAGCACAAATTATAGAAGTTGAACCTTCATGTATGTTGCATTCAAACATTTCAGATGCTTATAATACTAATAAAGCAAATGCTTTATCTCAATCAGGAATAGAAGTTTTGGCTAGTTATAATAATGATGTAAAGCCTAACTATGCAAAGCAACTTGTAGCTACCGTTGAAGGTGACACATTTTTAAATAACCCAATATTACATCACGAAGTATTCGGGCCATTTTCCTTAGTAGTTCAATGTAAAAATGTAGAACAATTAGAATCAATTATAACTAACTTAGAGGGACAGCTTACAGGGACAATAATTTCTGATGAAAACGAAGTTACATCTTATTATAAAATCGTAGAAGCTTTACAGAACAGAGTTGGACGTATAATTTTTAATGGTGTTCCTACTGGAGTTGAAGTTTGCACATCAATGCTTCATGGAGGTCCATATCCTGCTTCGACAGATAGTCGCTTTACAGCAGTTGGTGTAGATTCTATTAAGAGGTTTGTCAGACCGTTTAGTTATCAAGATTGGCCAAATTACTTATTGCCAAATGAGTTAAAGAATGAAAATCCATTAGAAATTACAAGAATGATAAATGGAACACTTACCAGTGAAAAGGTATAATTTATGAAAAGACTTAGAATTTTATTGGTTATTTTATTTCTAGGACTGCAATCTTTTCAACAGTTTTCAGATTCGGACAAGTTAAATGCTATTATCAAAAAACACGAAGCAGATCGTGAATATGGTTTTAAACGTTATACAACTGTAGAGAACACTATTAAATGGTACCAAGCAGAATCTGATTTTGCAAAAAAATTGAAGGAAGAATTGGTAAAAATTTCTGAAGAAGGTTTATCTGAATCTGAAAAAATATCAAAAGAATTATTACTATTTGTGTTACAAGATAAAATTGACTCTAATAGATATAAAACCTATTTGAATACAATTACTAACGAGTCTGCTTTTCATTTAAATTTAAGCAGAATGGGAAATGCTAAGTTGAAAAACAAGGATGACGTTAAGACCTATTTTAAGCGTCTAAAGAATTTAAAAATCCGTGTAGATTATAACCTAGATATATTAAGAACGGCAATAAGTGAAGGGATGACTCAGCCGCGAGAAGTATTTAATAATTATGAAGAGACCTATGACAAGCATGTTGTGTCTAACATTACAACAAGTGATTTTTATAAGCCATTTATTGATTTGCCAGAATCGTTTTCAAAAGAGTTAAAAGATTCTATAATTACAGCTGCAAAAATTAGTGTCCAAACAAATGCGGTTAATCAATATAAAAAAATCAAAAGTTTTTTTGAAGATGAATATTTTCCTAATACGAGAAAAGAATTAGGGGTATCAAGCATTAAAAATGGTTCTGAATTTTATCAAAATAGGATCAATTTTTTTACAACAAGCACACAATATACTGCGGATGATATACATGAAATTGGGTTAAAAGAAGTGGTTAGAATTAAAGCAGAAATGCTAACTATTATTGATGACTTAGGTTTTAAAGGAAGCTTTTCGGAGTTTATAAATTTCCTTCGGACTGACCAGCAGTTTTATCCAAAATCTGCGAACGAGTTATTAATGTTCGCAAGAGATATTGCAAAGCGTATTGATGCAGAGTTACCAAGGTTTTTCAAGACTTTACCAAGAAAACCTTATGGCGTAGTGCCAGTTCCTACTGCAATTGCACCAAATTATACAGCAGGAAGATATTCACGATCAAATAGTAGTACAACCTCAGGTTCTTATTGGGTAAACACGTATAATCTGCATAGTAGAACTTTATATACGATGCCAGCTTTAACCGCACATGAAGCTGTGCCAGGACACCATTTACAAATTTCATTAAACAGTGAATTACCTGAAACTATTCCAAGTTTTAGACGTGATTTATACCTCTCGGCTTATGGAGAAGGTTGGGGATTATATTCTGAATTTTTAGTGGATGAAATGAATATATATACCACACCATATGAAAAATTCGGAAAGTTAACTTATGAAATGTGGCGTGCTTGCCGATTGGTTGTAGATACTGGCGTTCACTCAAAAGGTTGGACAAGACAACAAATGATTGATTATATGTCTAAAAATACCGCCTTATCAATACATGAAGTAAACACTGAAACAGATCGTTATATTTCATGGCCTGGACAAGCCATATCCTATAAAATAGGAGAAATTAAAATCAGAGAACTCCGCAAAAAATCCGAAAAAAAATTGGGTGATAAATTTAATATTCGTGATTTTCATGAAGTAATTTTAGGCGAAGGCACTGTGACGCTTTCAATCATGGAGAAACGTGTAAATAGATACATAGAGAAAAAATTAAATGAGTAGTACAAAATTTGTTTGCATTGATGCACATACCTGTGGCAATCCAGTTAGAGTCATAAAAAGTGGAGGTCCGAAACTCATAGGGAATAATATGAGTCAGAAGCGCCAACATTTTTTAAAAGAGTTCGATTGGATACGTAAAGGACTTATGTTTGAGCCTCGCGGTCATGATATGATGAGTGGCTCAATCTTATACCCACCTCACAATCCAGAAAATGATTTTTCAATCCTATTTATAGAAACATCAGGTTGTCTTCCGATGTGTGGACATGGTACAATAGGAACCATCACAATTGCAATTGAAGAAGGTTTAGTGCAACCTAAAACTCCTGGTAAAATTAAAATGGAAGCGCCAGCAGGTTTAGTTGAGATTGACTATAAAATGAAGGATGATAAAGTGGAATGGGTGAAGTTA